>OJJY01000371.1_pt1 | contig 17736 bp, 11 predicted proteins | sample 1596421 | NCBI WGS metagenome assembly OJJY01 (sample SAMEA4350151, study PRJEB24818) | metagenome | biome: human; feature: gut; material: faeces | place: Denmark | collected 2013-09 | reverse complement strand
TGTACAAGTGCTGTAATCAGCACGCCCGTCAACATACCGGTCACTCTGTTGGTTGTCATTGCGGTCAATATCTTCCGCAGTCTGTCACCGGCAAATTTTTGAAGCCCCTCACTCATAATCTTCATTCCGTAAAGAAACAGTGCCAATGAGCCGAGTAGCTTTAAAAAATCATAAAAAGAATATTCCATCTTTAATTATTTAAGGTGTTTCATTCCTTCACGTGTTATAATGTCCTATATTTAACGTGTCAACCCACTAAAAACGAGACATCATGAAACACATGTTACAAATTTGTTGCAAAAATAATAATATTTCTAAAGAATTCCCTATAGGGAGCTCACTTTTGGATATTTATTACGGTTTTAATCTAAATTTCCCCTATCAGGTAGTCAGTGCAAAGGTCAACAACCGTTCCGAAGGGCTGAATTTCCGTGTATACAACAATAAGGATGTAGAATTTCTCGACATACGCGACTCCTCAGGTATGCGCACCTATGTCCGTTCCCTCTGCTTCATTCTTTACAAAGCTGTCAGCGAGCTGTTTCCGGAAGGAAAACTGTTCGTAGAGCATCCGGTATCTAAAGGTTACTTCTGTAACTTGCGCATCGGCCGTTCCATAGAGCTGGAAGATGTGACCGCCATCAAGAAACGGATGCAGGAAATCATCGCCGAAAACATCCCCTACCATCGTGTAGAATGCCACACCACCGAGGCTGTGCGTATCTTTAGCGAACGGGGCATGAACGACAAGGTTAAGCTGCTGGAAACCTCCGGCTCGCTATATACCTATTATTACACATTGGGCGACACCGTAGACTACTACTACGGCAACCTGCTGCCCAGTACCGGGTTCATCTGGCTGTTCGACATCGTGAAGTATTACGACGGCCTGCTGCTGCGTATCCCCAACAAGGAGAACCCGAATGTACTGGAAGAAGTGGTGAAACAGGAGAAGATGCTCGACGTATTCAAGGAACACCTGCGCTGGAACTACATCATGGGGCTGAGTAACGTGGGCGACTTCAACCTGGCTTGCGAGACAGGCCATGCCACCGACCTCATCAACGTAGCCGAAGCCCTGCAGGAGAAAAAGATAGCCCAAATAGCTGACGACATCTACCACCGCGGCGAAAACGGCAACCGGGTGAAGCTCGTGCTCATCTCCGGCCCATCGTCCTCCGGAAAGACGACTTTCAGCAAGCGGCTCAGCGTGCAGTTGATGACCAACGGCCTGCGTCCTTACCCCATCTCGCTGGACAACTACTTCGTAGACCGTGAAGACACCCCGCGCGATGAGAACGGCAATTACGATTACGAATCGCTCTATGCCCTCGACCTTGAGCTCTTCAACACCCAATTACAAGCATTGCTCCGGGGCGAAGAAGTGGAGCTGCCCCGCTTCAACTTCAACCTCGGGAAGAAAGAGTACAAGGGAGACAAGCTGCGCATCGACGAGCATACCATCCTCATCCTGGAAGGAATCCATGCCCTGAACCCTGAACTGACACCACAGATTCCCGCCGCCAGCAAATACAAGATTTATGTATCTGCCCTGACCACCATCTCGCTGGACGACCACAACTGGATTCCCACCACGGACAACCGCCTGCTGCGCCGCATCATCCGCGACTTCAACTACCGCGGCTACTCGGCACAAGAGACCATTTCACGCTGGCCCAGTGTACGCGCCGGCGAGGACAAATGGATATTCCCCTACCAGGAAAATGCCGACGTTATGTTCAACTCCGCCCTCTTGTTCGAATTCGCCGTGCTCCGCTGCCACGCAGAGCCCATCCTTACCAGTGTTCCACGGAACTGTCCGGAATACGCAGAAGCCTACCGGTTGCTGAAATTCATCAAATATTTCACCCCCGTGCAGGACAAAGAAATTCCACCGACATCCTTATTGAGAGAATTTTTAGGAGGCAGTAGCTTCAAATACTAAGTTTTTATTCTAACTTTGTGAGCAAATAAAACAAACGTACACATGAAAAAAATTATTTCGATACTTCTCTTAGCGACTTTCTGCATCTTTACTCAACTCCATGCGCAAAACCGTGCAGACGAATTGATGAAACAAGCACAAGAAAATCTTACGAAAAAAGAATATATCAAAGCCCGCTATCTATTCCTGCAAGCCTACAATGCCTTTGCCACGCAAGACAAGTATGCCCAGGCAGTGGAATGCGGCGTCAATGCCAGCGCCCTCTACCATCGGGAGAATTACTATAAAGAAGCTTTTGAACTGTTGCGCGGTGCCGAGCAAGTAGTGGCAACCGGCGAACAGAAAACAGGAAAGGCCATGCCCAACCTGCGCTTCCGCATCAACAAGGAGCGCCTACAGATGTATATCAACTTGAAGAATCCCACACGCGCCAAGGAACAGCTGACCAAACTGGAAGAGACCGCCAAAGCTTCTCACAACGACTCTCTGAGTAACGACCTGCTTTATACACAAGCCAACTATTACTACACCTTCGGTATGAACACACAAGGTGATGCGGCTACCAACCGCCTGATAGGGCAATATAAGGAACAGAAGAACTACGCCAAGGTAGACGAATGCTACAAGACTCTTATCAGTATCGCCCGCAAAGCAAACAATGCCGGACTGGTGGCACGCACCTACGACAAGTACATCCTATGGACCGACTCCGTAAAGGCGCTTACCGCCCAAGAGGAACTGAACGCCCTGAAGAAGAAATACGATGAAAGTCTGGCCACTATCCAGGAGAAAGATGATTCCCTGAGTGCCAAGCAGTACATCATCATCGGGCTTTGCATACTCGCCGCCATCCTTGCCGCCGCACTGGTATTCGGCGCCATCGTATTGCTGCGTTTCATCATCCTCACCCGTAAACAGAAGAAGGCCATCAGCATTGCCAATGAGCACAATGAGCTGAAAACCAAATTTATCCAGAACATTTCCGCCCAGATGGAACCGACACTGGACACGCTCGACGCCTCACTGCCGGGCGTAAAAGCCCTGCATGCATTCTCCAACCATATCCAGGAACTGTCCGAATTGGAAACCACCTTGTCCGAACCCTACGAAATGCAGGAAAAGAATATCTCCACTTTCTGTGAAGGCATCATGGACAAAATCAAAGGGATGACACAAGAGGATGTCACCTTGACCGTGAACGCTCCAAAACTGAATGTGAAAATCAACCCTAAGCAACTGGAACGCGTCTTGCTGCATTTGTTGGAAAACGCCGCCGAGCACACCCCTGCCGGAGGAAAAATATGGCTGGACTTCAAGAAACGCGGTGCGCACACCCACCAGTTCATCATCAGCGACACCGGTTGCGGTATCCCCGAGGAGCAACGCGAAAACATCTTCAAGCCTTTCACCGAAGTGAAAGACCTGACGCAAGGCGACGGCCTGGGACTCCCCATCTGCTCACTGATTGCCACCAAGATGAACGGCAGCTTGACACTAGACAGCAGCTACAACAAGGGAGCACGGTTCGTACTGGAACTGCACGCATAAACCATACATAATACAATCTGTATGACCCCTAAATTTGAGAGCCGCTTGCCACCGGCATTATCGGGACAAACGGCTCTCTGTGTATATTAAGGATGTGGTTGTCAACGCAACGCTTCCACCTCTGCCGGTGTCAACGGAATTTTCTTGCCCAAGCGACGTGCTCCCGTTTCGGTAATCAGATAATCCTCCTCATTACGGATGCCGCCGAAATTGCGGTATTCTTCCACCTTATCGTAGTTGATGAAGTCCATGAACTTCTTCTCTCCTTTCCATAAGTCAATCAGCTCGGGGATGAAGTAGATGCCCGGCTCAACCGTATGCACAAAGCCCGGTTCCAGAGGGATGGCAAGACGCTGGCTCTTGCGGCCGAACTGCGTACTCTTGGGCTGACCGTCATAGCCTACCCAGAGCTCACCCAGGTTCTCCATATCGTGCACATCCAACCCCATCATATGGCCCAGTCCATGGGGATAAAACAAGGCATGCGCCCCTTCGCGCACGGCATCTTCGGCATTGCCCTTCATCAACCCCAGCTCTTTCAGCCCCTCCACCATCACTTGGGCGGAAAGCTCGTACACCTTCATATAGGGAATGCCCGGGCGAAGCGCTTTAACAGACTCCAGATGCATGGCGTTCTGGATTTCGTAAACGGCACGCTGGCGTGGAGTAAAAGTCTTGTCCGCCGGCACGGTAGACGACATGTCACCACAGTAACCCGAAGGCAGCTCGGCGCCGGCATCAACCAAGAAGAGGTCTCCCGGTTGCACCCGGTTGCCGTGATAGTGGTTATGCAGGGTCTGGCCGTTGACAGTAGCAATCGTGGCAAAAGACAGCTCGCAGTTGTTCATCTCGGCGATACGGTTCATTTCGGCCACAACCTCGTATTCGTACATGCCCGGACGAAGCACCTTCATTGCGGTGATGTGCATGTCAGCAGTCACGTCGCATGCCTTTTCTATTTCCGCTATTTCTTCTGCCGACTTGTAGTTGCGCTGTGCCACCACCGCACGGATAAACGGCACAGACCCTTCCTGACGTGCCGGAGGAACACCCAGCCAGTCCATCAGTTTCAACTTATGCTCGGCACGATAAGGGGGCAAATAATGGATGGTCTGTCCCTTCTGTACAGCCTTGTGCAGATAACCGACGATGTCGGCAAAAGGACGGGTTTCGGAAATTCCCACAGCAGAAGCCTTTTCGTGAAGGGTGGGCTGGGTACCCATCCAGACAATATGGTCGATGGTCAGCTCATCGCCAAAAATGATTTCTTTATCTTCATCTATGTCGATGAGAGCTGACAGCCCGGCAAACGACAAGCCAAAATAGTAGAGAAAAGTGGAATCCTGGCGGTAACGGAAAGTATTGTCCTCATAGTTCAAACCTTGTTCATCGTTACCCAAAAACAGTAACACTCCGGAGCCTATCGTTTTTTTCAGCTGGGCCCTGCGCTGCACATACGTTTCTTTAGCAAACATAACATTCCTTGTTTTAGTAGTTATAGGACAAAGATATGGATAATCTTTGAAAGAAGATAATACAAAAAGGAGATTAATCTATATAGTTCATAATCAGAAGACTATTTTGCCAACGTTTTTCAAGCCTTTGGCAAAGTTTTGCCACCGCGTTGGCAAAGTCTTGCCATAGGCATGGCAAAAGTTTGCCAAGCTATTGGCAAAAGCTTGTTTTCTCTTTTCTTGTTAAATATCATCAGAGAGGTTTCGTGTTATCGAACTATTCACTATTTTTGCGGTAAATATCTGAAAGAAGATGCACAATGAGTGCATTGAATAATTTATAAAAATATGGCACAAGGCTCCCGACAAGTACAGACCCAAGCGCAACAGCAGATACAAACGCTGTCGCCGCAACAAATTCTGGTGGTAAAGCTGCTGGAACTTCCCGCCGTGGAACTAGAGGACCGCGTACGTGCCGAACTTCTGGAAAATCCGGCACTGGAAGAGGGCAAGGAGGATACTCCCGGCGATGAATACCCCGACACACCCGATGCGGAAACCGGCTCAGAAGATGGTGGAGACACTAGCTATGATTCTTTAAGCGATTATCTGAACGAAGACGATATCCCCGACTACAAGCTGCAGGAGAACAACCGCAGCAAAGGGGAGCAGGCAGAAGAAATTCCTTTCTCCGACGCCACCTCCTTCTATGAAACCTTGCGCCAGCAGCTCGGCGAGCAGGACTTGACTCCGCACCAGCGCGAACTGGCCGAATATCTCATCGGCTCGCTGGACGACGATGGCCTGCTGCGCAAATCGCTGGACAGTATCAGCGACGAACTCGCCATCTACGCCGGTATCGACGCTTCTCCCGAAGAGCTGGAAGAAGTATTGAAGATTATACAAGACTTCGACCCCGCCGGTCTGGGCGCCCGCACCCTACAAGAGTGCCTGCTCATCCAGATTCGACGTAAGGAAGCGCAACGGCCCATGCCCTCGCCTCCACAATACTATATAGAAGAAGATATTCTTACCCAGTGCTACGAAGAGTTCACCCGCAAGCATTGGGACAAGATTATGCAGAAATTAGGTATCAGCGAAGATACCCTGCAACAAGCCGTTAAGGAAATCTGCAAGCTGAATCCCCGTCCCGGTGCCTCGCTCGGCGAAGCCATCGGCAAGAACATGCAGCAGATTGTGCCCGACTTCCTGGTAGACACTTATGACGACGGTACCATCAACGTGACACTGAACAACCGCAACGTACCGGAATTGCGCATGAGCCGCGACTTCACCGAGATGGTGGAAGAACACACCAAGAACCGGGCCAATCAGTCTAAGGAGTCCCGCGAAGCCATGATGTTCCTCAAACAAAAAATGGATGCCGCACAAGGTTTCATCGATGCCGTGAAGCAACGCCAGAATACGCTGATGACTACCATGCAGGCCATCATAGACCTGCAACGTCCTTTCTTCCTCGAAGGAGACGAGTCATTGCTCCGCCCCATGATTCTGAAAGATGTTGCCGAACGCACCGGGTTGGACATCTCGACCATCTCCCGTGTGAGCAACAGCAAGTATGTACAGACCAACTACGGCATCTACCCGCTGAAGTTCTTCTTCAACGACGGCTACACAACCGAAGACGGCGAAGAGATGTCTGTACGCGAAATACGCAAGATACTCAAAGAGTGCATTGACAACGAGGACAAGAAAAAGCCTCTGACCGATGACGAACTGACCGAGCTGCTGAAAGAGAAAGGCTATCCCATAGCCCGCCGCACGGTGGCAAAGTATCGCCAACAGATGAATATCCCCGTGGCAAGACTGAGAAGATGAGAGAAAAGGATGAGCGATTAGGGATTAAGGTTTAAAGATTAGTGCATTCAAATAGTAAATTGTAAATAGTCAAATCGTAAATAAAATTAGGTTGTGGAAGAGCATATTATAGCAGATAAAACTTTAATCAGAACAGCGAAAGTGATTTCGGCGGTATTCACACCGTTCTCCATCCCTTTCCTGGCATTTCTGGTTCTGTTTATATTCTCGTACCTGCGCATCATGCCGTTGCAGTACAAGTTGATAGTATTGGGCGTGGTGTATTGCTTCACCATCCTGATGCCTACACTGACTATCTTCATCTTCCGCAAAATCAACGGTTTCAGTCCGGAAGAACTGGTGGAACGAAAAAGGAGATACATTCCCTTTATTCTGACCATCACTTCTTATGTATTCTGCCTGCTCATGATGCACCGGCTCAATATCCCGTGGTACATGACCGGTATCATACTCTCCGCCCTGGTAGTGATGATAATCTGCGTCATTGTCAACTTAAAATGGAAACTGAGCGAACACATGGCAGGCGCCGGAGCCGTAATTGGTGGACTGGTAGCTTTCAGCGCCTTGTTCAGCTACAATCCCGTATGGTGGCTATGCCTCTTTATACTGGTGGCTGGCGTGCTGGGCACCGCCCGCATCATCCTGCGACACCACACACTGGGCGAAGTTATGGGAGGCTTTGCCGTAGGGCTTATCTGCTCGTTGCTGGTACTCCACCCGCTGAGCAACATACTGTTCCGAATCTTCCTCTTTTAAGAGCCTTGTTTAATTTTTAATTTTCAACTTTTAATTTACATAGTATCAACCCTTAAAAACTAATGATCATGAATTTCCCGACTAATGTAAAGTACACCAAAGAACACGAATGGATTCGCCTGGAAGGTGATGTAGCCTATGTAGGTATTACCGATTATGCACAAGAGCAACTGGGTGACATTGTGTTTGTCGACATCCCGACCGAAGGTGAGACACTGGTTGCCGACGAAGTGTTCGGTACCATCGAAGTAGTAAAAACCATATCAGACCTCTTCCTGCCCGTAACCGGTGAGATTCTGGAGCAAAACGAAGCCCTTGCCGACCAGCCGGAACTGGTAAACCAGGACCCATACGGCGAAGGCTGGCTCATCAAAATCAAACCCGCCGCTGATGCCGACTTCGACAGCCTGCTGGATGCCGAAGCCTACAAAGTGCTGATAAACGAATGAAATGAAAGGATTAGGGGTTAGCACCGGATGGAATGATAGCGCAGTCCCTAACCCCTAATCGTTAATCCCTAACCCTTATAAAATTAACCCTTTAATAATTTAATGATTCATGTCTCCAATCGTTAGCATCATCATGGGCAGCACTTCCGACCTCCCCGTTATGGAGAAGGCCGCACAATTGCTCAATGACCTGCATGTACCGTTCGAAATGAACGCTCTCTCTGCTCACCGCACACCGGAAGCAGTGGAGGAATTTGCCAAGAATGCCCGCCAACGCGGCATTAAAGTGATTATTGCCGCTGCCGGTATGGCTGCCGCCCTGCCCGGCGTCATTGCTGCCAATACCACACTGCCGGTAATCGGGGTTCCCGTAAAAGGGTCCGTACTTGATGGCGTAGACGCCCTTTACTCCATCATCCAGATGCCTCCGGGCATACCAGTAGCCACCGTTGCCATTAATGGTGCCATGAACGCTGCCATCCTTGCCGTACAGATGCTGGCACTGAGCGATTCCTCATTGGCTGAAACATTCGCCGCCTATAAAGAAGGGCTGAAAAAGAAAATAGTCAAGGCAAATGAGGACTTGAAGGATGTGAAGTACGAATACAAAACCAATTGATTTACGATTGGACGATTTACGATGTACGATTGAAATTACTTCTTGGTATCTTCAATCGTACATCGTAAATCGTCCAATCGTAAATCTTTTAATCCTTTAACTGTAAATATCATCGTGGATTTATTCAACTATTCCCGACGGGAAACATCAGAAGTAAACATCGGAGCCACCCCTATGGGCGGCTCCAATCCTATCCGCATACAAAGTATGACGAACACCGCTACGCAGGACACAGAAGCCAGTGTGGCGCAAACCAAACGTATTGTCGACGCCGGAGGAGAGTATGTACGCCTCACGGCCCAAGGCATCAAAGAGGCTGAAAACCTGATGAATATCAACATAGGCCTACGCCAGGACGGATATATGGTGCCGCTTGTCGCCGACATTCACTTCAATCCGAAGGTAGCGGACGTAGCAGCACAGTATGTAGAAAAAGTCCGCATCAATCCGGGAAACTATGTGGATGCAGCACGTACTTTCAAACATTTGGAGTATACCGATGAAGAGTATGCCCAGGAGTTGCAGAAGATACACGACCGCTTTGTACCCTTCCTTAATATCTGCAAGGAGAACCATACTGCCATCCGCATCGGCGTAAACCACGGTTCATTATCCGACCGCATCATGTCGCGCTATGGCGATACACCGGAAGGCATGGTGGAATCTTGTATGGAGTTTCTGCGCATCTGCGTACAAGAGAATTTCACGGATGTGGTCATTTCCATCAAGGCATCCAATACAGTGGTCATGGTAAAGACAGTACGCTTGCTGGCAGCCGTCATGGAGCAGGAAGGTATGCAATTCCCGCTGCATCTCGGTGTAACGGAAGCCGGAGACGGAGAAGACGGACGCATCAAATCGGCCTTGGGCATCGGCGCCCTGCTGGCAGACGGCTTGGGTGACACCATCCGGGTTTCCCTGAGCGAAGCTCCGGAGGCGGAAATCCCCGTAGCCCGCAAATTGGTGGACTATATCGTGCAGCGCCACGACCATCCTTATATCCCCGGAGCAGATGTGCCGGAATTCAATTATCTCTCTCCCACCCGCCGCGAGACTGCCGCCGTACACAATATCGGCGGAGACAATCTGCCCGTGGTCATTGCCGCACGCTTAGACGGGGACATGGACTTCAATCCGCAATTCATGCCGGACTATATCTATACGGGACGTTCCATCCCGGAACAACTTCCGGAAGGCATGCAATGCATCATCGATGCCGATGTCTGGATGGAACAAAGCAACAGCGAGACAAAACCGGACAATGCCTGGCCTGCCTTTAAAGGAGACCAGCTTCCTTTCCTAAGCAGCTGCGGCGCTTCCTTGAAATTCCTCTTCATCACGTATATGGGATTGAATGACGAAGCCATCGCCTGCCTGAAGTATCATCCGGAAGTCGTATTGGTTTCGCAAAGCAATCATCCCAACCGATTGGGAGAACAACGCGCTCTGGTACACCAGATGATGAAGGAGGGCCTGAAAAATCCGGTAGTCTTCTTTGAACACTACGCAGAAAATGAATTAGAGAATCTGCAAATCAAAGCGGCTGCAGACATGGGAGCACTCATCTTCGACGGTCTGTGTGACGGTATCCTTCTCTTCAACCAAGGAGAAACCATAAGCGGCAAAGTAGTGGATGCCACTGCTTTCGGTATCCTGCAAGCCGGACGTGTACGTACCAGCAAGACCGAATACATCTCTTGTCCCGGCTGCGGACGCACCCTCTACGATCTGGAAAGTACCATTGCCCGTATCAAGGCAGCCACCGGCCATCTGAAAGGACTCAAGATAGGAATCATGGGATGCATTGTCAACGGCCCCGGAGAAATGGCCGATGCTGATTATGGCTATGTAGGCGCCGGACGAGGCAAAATCAGCCTCTACAAGAAGAAGGAGTGCATCGAAAAGAACATTCCCGAAGAAGAGGCGGTGGAAAAGCTGATAGAGTTGATAAAAAACAATGGAGACTATACTGAGAAATAAAACAATAAAGCCCGCAATCATACAGATACGGGCTTTATTATTATGAACAGAAAAGCAGATTTCTATCTCTTCTGGCTGAATAGCCAGCTCATGAAGTCCGGTTCATTGAATGCTGGATTCCAGCTTCCATGGCCGCAACCGGGGAATTCTACATATTCCACATCGGCATCGGCAGCTTTCAACGCTCTGTATGCCGCACGCGAACCCTCCGGCGTAACCACATTGTCGGCATCTCCGTGAAAGATACGGAAATTGACGGCCTTGGCAGCTTTCAGCCGTTCCGGATTCACCGTACCACAAATAGGTATGGCAGCAGCAAAGACTTCCGGAAAACGGATGGCCATGTCAAAGGTACCCATTCCACCCATTGATAGTCCCATGATATAAACACGATCCTTATCTACCTGCGGCATGGCCAGATAAGTATCCAGCAGTTCCTTCAAGGTAACGAAAATTGGAGAAACCGGTACTTCCAACGGCATTTCTGTCGGAACGAAAGAGGCTGGACGCTCCATATATGCCCAATACCCAGTTTCCGGACATTGAGGAACCAACACGAATGCAGGATACTTTTCCCGGTTCACCGGATTCAGGAACATCTGTCCTCCATGAACAAGTTGCTTTTCATTGTCATTGCCACGTTCACCGGCACCGTGCAGAAAAAGTACCAAAGGATATTTCTCTCCGGATTTCATTCCCTGGGGACGGAGCAAGCGGTACAGCAAAGTATCTCCCCGGTCAGAAACAAAAGCCTCTCTCTGATATGTCTCCTGCGCCAACAAAGGCAACAGAGACATCAATACACAAATTACAGTGAATATCCGTTTCATCATTCCATTCTTATTTTACATGTTTTACCTCTGAACGCAAAGATACACCATTTTCGTTGAATGCCTCCACGCAGAAGTAATAATCCTGGTCGGTAGTAAGAGATTTCATCAGCAAATCATTCTTGCCATAAACCATCCAGGAACTGTAAAGCTTGTCGGGAGCAATGCCCCAAAGAACATTATATCCTTGTGCACCCTTCACCGGTTGCCAACTGACAGTGACATCACGACGGTCGGTGTGGCGGTCGACCGTTAACTTCTTAGGCTGCTGCGGTACCTTACCCATACCCAATCCAAAAACACGGAGTTCGGAAATGGCTAGATTCGGAGTAGGAATATCTATATTCTTATAGCGGATATAGCGTGCAGACTCAGGCAACGCAAGTTCGACATAATCATTCGGAGTATCCTTATAACTCTCCTTGCGGTCTACCAATATCTTCCAGTTCTGTCCGTCCAGCGAACCTTCGATGACATAACGATGATGGAGTCCCTCGTAACGACCATACATATTGCTCTGATAATCGTGGTAGTTAATCTGAACGGCGCATACCGTAGCTGGCTTCTCCAAATCAATCATTACCCACTGGCGTTCATCATTGGCCTCAGCCAGCCAAAAAGTTTTCGTCAGTTCATCTGTCAAGGCAGACGGTACAAACTCTCCCTTGGTAGTAGAAGCTGTCACCGGCTTGCCGTAAGAAAGCAGCATCCAGCCACGGAACTGCCCGGCCTTTCCGGGGACAGCAGGGGCATAGCGGGGATAATCTCCAAAACGGGTGTCCACATACATAATGCCTTCCTTGTCGAATCCTGCCGGAAACATGCAAAGACGACGCTCCCAGTTCACATTAATGGAAAGGGCCATGGAGGCAAAATGCCAGTATTGCCCGCCGGGGCCAAGTACAGTGCTACCATGTCCGGCACCATTCATATAGCCGCCCGGCTTATAAGACACCGGATTGTGTTTCTGGTAAGTGTAAGGTCCCATCGGATGGTCGGCCACATAGACTCCGTCCGCGTAGACATTGAATTCCGTTCCCGGCGCTCCATATTGCATATAGTATTTCCCATTGTGCTTCGTCAGCCACGGTCCTTCCATATAGCCTCCCAATACGGTATCCGTATGGTTCTCTCCGAAACGTTCCCAGCCATGCCTGGGCATATCCAGATTAAAGAGTTCCTTGATATCCCCCTTCTTTATGAAACGGCGATTTCTGTCAAGCTCCATCCCGCGGATGGGATATACATTGGAAGATCCCCAGAACATATAGGCTTTCCCGTCATCATCAATAAACAAGTCAGGGTCCTGCAAATCATGCAGAATGGCAGGGGTAGCTTCCCAATTGCCGGAGGCCGGGTCGTCGGTATAGAGAATGCTCATGGCTCCGGAAGGATCGCCCGTAACATAGAGCAGAGAGTCTTTATAGTTATGTGCCGCCGGAGCATTACAGCCCTGCGGATACCAGTTTCTTCCCGGACGGACAAATTCCCAGTTTAGCAAATCCTTGGAATGCCAATATCCATGGGAACGGGTGACAAACATGTAATACTCTCCCCGGAACTCCACCACAGCAGGGTCGGCACCCGAACGATAGGAAATATCCTTGTCCGAATTATAAATCATATAAGTGTAATCAATGTTCAATGGATTACAGTACGTATCCTGACGCATACTCTGCGCACAAAGCGAACCTGCCGTACACAGCAAAGCCAGCAATGCACCAACTTGTTTTTTCATATCTTACTTCTTTATTTGTTATAAATATAGACTCCAGCTTATTTTTATTGCACATTGTTCCTTAAAAACATTGTACCGCCTATTTTTGTTACAAAAAAAAGGAAAGTAAGTGAAACTGCATTATTTTACACTACCATAAAAGTACATCTGCTACATAACACAATAAAGAGAAGTACTGCATTGGTACTTCTCTTTATATTTACTTTTTGATTATCAATAGATTATCAAACAAAACAAATCAATCTTACATATAATTCATTTTACAACTTTTCAGCAGTTTTCTGTTTTCCCAAAGGAATAGAAATACCCAAGTAAGCATTGACATTCTTCGTATTCTTACCAAAGAACATATAGTCTGTTCCCGCAAAGAAAGGACCCAGTTTCAGTGCCAGACCGAAGGTTTTACCGGCTCCTTGAAGTACGGAATAGCTGGCAGCTACATTGAAAGCATTCGTCGGACGGATGCAGGCAGAGAAAGTCAGCTCATTCAAAGTTTTCGGTTTGGCAAAACGACCGGTATACAAGGCACCCACTACCAGCCAATCATTCAGTAAGGCATATTCAGCGCCAAGAACCATTGTAGAAGTCAATCCACGGGTACGGCTCTTCTCAGAAGCCTCCTCCGTCTTGAGCTGCAACATGTCATAGTTAAGAATCTCGCCGCTGTTCACAATATTTATGAACTCCTGTTGCGAGGCCGGGTCAAGAAGTTCATAAGTCTGCTCTGCATTGGCTCGCGCTATACTGGTATTCGATTTAGACCATTTGATAAAGCCCAAATCAAGAACTGAAGCAGAAAGTGTCAATTTATCCAGTAACTTGTAAGATACTCCCAAATCAATAGCCCCACCATATCCGGCAAAACCAAAACTGCCAAAATCAATTTCATCGATATAATCACCATTCTCATTCTCGGGAAGTTCTAACAGCTTTGACGAGTTCTCCAAAGTTGCATCCACTTGAATGGAAGCTTTACTCGTCACTCCTGAAGAGCCGACAGAAGGAGTTTCCACATGAATCTGGTTGATGTTCAGCTTTAAGTTACCGATACCCAGCAGCATCTTCACCTTACCACCTACAGCCAGTCGGTCTGTGATATTCCTTGCAAAGCCAAGGCCGACTTCCGCATAGGAATTTATCTCAAGCTTCTGTCCATTAATGGTTTCGTTAATACCCAAATAGTCAGAAATATTGTCACCAAACTCCCGGCTGCTCATGTTATTCATAAACTGGAACATGGTTTTCGGTATGGCGGCACCGATATCATTACGCAACCCCACATTGACTGACCAGAAGTTCTTTCCTTTATACCACCCGGCAGACAGAATGTCGGTACTCAAATTCACATTCAAGTTATTGGTAGCATCCAGTCGGTTCATAAAGTCATTGCTCATGAAATAGTCGCTATCATCACTGTTCTCAATAATGTCCATAATATCCCTATACCCCAGGGAACTGGAGTTGACGGTAGCATTCAACGAACCTATCACGGGAATATTCAGATAACCGCGTCCCGGCATCAAGGCCGGATTGAGCTGCATACGCTGGTTACTTCCTTCCATAAAGTAGGAAGTGCGCAGGAACTGGGCTTGTCCGGAAAGAGAGAAGCAAAGCAACAATACCACAGACAGCCATACTTTCAGAGAATTCAATTGTTTCATAACCTTGTCAATATTTTCATTATCACCTGCAAAAATATAAAACAAGTTAATACCCTACAAACAACTTAACCGGATAGTCGTGTATAAAAGGCTTATACAGAGACTATCCGGTATAAATTAAGGAGCAAATAAAAGAATCCTCTTAAGAGTGTCCTTATACTATTTCATCATAAACATGTTCATTTGCTCTCGTAGCGGTACTCAGAAAAACCGGGGCTGTCTCCTTTCTTTGTTGCAGAGACATTAACGTCACTGCCGGAGCACTTAACATTTCCTTATATTTTTCCGGAGCAGTCAGTATCTTTACAGCCTCTTTCAAATCATCATCATCTTTCAACTGCTGGATAATGCTTCCACGCTGGAAATAATAACGTTTGATGATTTCTACCGCAATCATGCTCTTGATGTCCTTGGAGAAATGGTCAAGGTCACGGTCCAGATTATGCGACAATTTTTTCTCCAGCGCTTCAAACTCTTTCGAAGCATCAGTCAGATAGCCCTCAAATTCGGCCATCTCCTTCAGGTTCTTCAGCATCTTCTCTGTCTGCTGGTCGTATTTGAAGTCCGCCTTTTTCACCATCGCCTTGAAGTCCGCATAATCGGCATCTGTAATTTCAAACTTCTCTGCTGAAGGAATGGTAGGATGTTTCAAGCAATAGTCCGTAGCATAATTGAAAATAAGATTGTCATTGACAAGATAGAACAGAATGTTGGGCAGCTTCTCCTGCTTCACCACAATGTCCGGAGTCACGCCTCCGCCATCACGCACTTCACGTCCGGCAGCCGTATGGAACACGGTAGTAAGGCTGTCCGGAATACGTCCCACACTGCCGTCCTCATTCCGGTGCTTGTAGTCGATAGCCTGCACACAACGGCCGCTGGGAATATAATATTTGGAAGTCGTCAGCTTCATGGTACCACCGTATGGCAACGGACGGGTGGTCTGCACCAATCCCTTACCGAAAGTACGGTTACCGATAATGACCGCACGGTCAAGGTCCTGCAAAGAGCCCGCAAGGATTTCTGACGAAGAAGCCGTTCCGCCATTGACCAGAACAGCCAAAGGAATTTCCAAATCCAACGGCTCACGCAATGTCTTGTAGGTATTGCTGGCTTGCTTAATCTTACCCATTGTCGTCACAAGTGTTTTTCCGCGAGGCAGAAAGAAGTTGGCTATCTCTATAGATTCATCCAGCAAGCCGCCTCCATTGTTCCGCAAGTCAATCACCAACGAAGTCATCCCCCGTTTCTTCAAGTCCAGAAAAGCCTGCTTGAACTCCTTGGAAGGATTCCCCGAGAAGGTGCTGAGATTGATATAACCTATATTATTATCCAGCACTGTATAATAAGGTATGAACGGCAATTGGATGGAACGGCGCACAATGTCGAAATCCAACAGTTTCTCTGTACCGGGACGTTGCACTTTCAGCTTGAAGCTGGTACCCACTTGTCCGCGAAGCATCTCGCTGACTTCTTGGTTGTTCTTTCCGGCAAGGTCCTTTCCGTCAATCTCCATCAAAATATCTCCGGCTTTCAGGCCTACATCGGCAGCAGGCATATTCTCATATGGCTCAGATATCATGGAACGTTTTAGTTTCGGATTCCAAGTAATCACAGAACCTATACCACCATAGGAATTCTTCAGCATCTGCTCCAATTCGCTTTGGTCATCTTCCGGATAATACTCCGTGTAGGGATCCAGCGAGTAGAGCATGGCATCAATGCCTTCACGGATAGTCTTGTTCGGATCAATCGTATCCACGTAGAACATATCCAACTCTTTCACAATGGAATTGAATATATCCAGATTCTTTGCTATTTGGAAACTACGGCTATCACCACTCTTAAACCCCCAAAAACAAAAGGCTCCTGCTACAATCAGCAAGGTAATCATCCAGCGTATCTTTAAAATTCTTTTCATAATATGTCTATGTGATAATATGCTAATTAATTAATAAAATTTCTTCCTTGATTTTTTCCCATTGTGCTACCTGAAGCTCCGTACCCACCACTTGTATCACATCTTTGGAGAGAAGAGAGCCTATCTTGCCACATTTCTCCAGCGAGTAACCACACGTCAGTCCATACAAGAAACCCGCCGCAAAATAGTCACCCGCTCCTGTAGTGTCCACCACTTTCTCTACCGGAGCCGCTTGTACCTGCACCATCTCTGTACCTTTACGAATCAGAGAACCATGGGCACCCACCTTTACAATGGCTATGCTACACATTTTGGCAATGATGTCCAATGCTTCCTCCGGTTCCTTACCCGTAAAAGCCTTTGCCTCTTCCTCATTGGCAAAAACAATATCCACATATTTGTTGACCAACAGAGAGAAAAATTCAAGGTCTCCTTCTACTATATTGTAGCTCGCCATGTCCAAACATACTTGTAAGCCGGCCTCTTTAGCCAGCTCAATGGCACGGAGAATCATATCATGGTCTTGCACCAGATACCCCTCTATAAATAGGTAAGCATATCCTTTGAACATATCCAGCGAAAGATCTTCCGCCTTCAATGTAGAAGCTGCCCCCAAATAAGTGCCGAAAGTGCGCTCTCCATCAGGAGAAATGAAAGTAGAGGCTACACCGGACGGAAGGGTAGTGGAAAGCAATAAATCCGCCTCTGTCCCATGCTCCAGCAGACTATCCCGGAAAAAGTTACCATAAAAGTCATTGCTTACTTTTCCGATGAATCCCGTACCCGCACCAAGGCATGCCATTGCCCGAATTGCGTTTCCGGCAGAACCTCCGTTAGCCAGATACGTCTCCATCCGGCTGAAATACTCACTAATTTTCAAGAACTTATCTTCATCAATCAGAGTCATACTTCCTTTCGGGAGCTGCATCTCCGTCAAAATATTATCATCCTCAATGATTGCCAGTGCATCAACCAAAGCATTGCCCAACCCAATTA
>OJJY01000367.1_pt1 | contig 17875 bp, 12 predicted proteins | sample 1596421 | NCBI WGS metagenome assembly OJJY01 (sample SAMEA4350151, study PRJEB24818) | metagenome | biome: human; feature: gut; material: faeces | place: Denmark | collected 2013-09 | reverse complement strand
ATACTACAACCGCGGACTCGAACGTCCGGTAGAACGCGAAGATATCACCGGCGGAAGCAAGTACAACACTACCTACGAAGGTTACAACTGGGGGACAGGCGCCAAATACAAACTGAGTAAACGCAACGTTATCCAGTTCGACTATTCAGGAAACAATTACGCATCACGCTATAAATACCTGATAGAAAACAGCGGATACCTGCCCGGACAGTATGCGCTTACCAAGCTTCAGAAATTCCATGATGCCGAGTTGAAAGGTATCTTCGGTTTTACAACCAACAGCACTACGGTGTTCGGTGTGGACTATCGCCGTGAAGTACTCCGCCGTCCCGACTCCGATTTGGACAAAAGTGTCTATACGGCATCAGCCTACGGCCAGCATGAAGTGAAGCTATGGAACCATCTGACCGGTGTTTTGGGTGTACGCTACGACCATCACGAACAGACGGGCGGACGCTTCACCCCCAAAGTGGCAGCCATGTACAACATAGGCAACTTCAATGTACGTGCCACCTATGCTGCCGGATTCCGCGCTCCGGGCATCGACGAGCTCTACTACCACATGTTCAAGAAGACAATGGGTACACGAGCCACCATCTCATTGGGTGACGAGAACCTCGACCCCGAACACAGCAACTATTACTCCATCAACATGGAATACCGCACCAACCGTTTCAGTGCTTCCGTCACCGGCTATCTGAACTATGTAAAGAACATGGTAACTTCCAAATCCACTAAATTCGATGACCTACCGGAAGCAGAGCAGAACCAGTTGCGTGAAGAGTTCCCCGAAATCAGTGACCTTTCATCCACGAAAAACCTAAGTGTCAAGAACTACTTCAATTTCGAGAAAGCTACCGTCAAAGGCTTTGAAGTGAACCTAAACGGCAATCTATTCCCGGGCTTCACCCTGACCGGAAACTATACCTACGCCTATGGACGCGGTCTGAACGAAGGAGGCGAATGGCAAAACATCGAACGCAGCATACGCCATACAGCCACCATCACCGGAAACTATACACACAGCTGGAGCGACTATACCTTGAACCTCAACCTGAACGGTCGTCTGCAAAGCAAAGTCTATTATCCGGGCGACGCGGACGGCAATGCTCCGGGCTACGGCATCTGGAACCTCAATACCCGCCATACCTTCGACGGCTTCCGCAACTTTGTCATCGAACCGGGCATCGGCATAGACAATATCTTCAACAAGAAAGACAACCGCCCGCTGAACAAGAACTTCGCCTTGTATTCTCCGGGACGTTCGGTAGTAGTCAGCCTGGCACTCAGACTAAAATAATTTCTCCATAACGCTTTTAGAAACAACAACAATTATGAAACATTTTTTCATCACTCTCTATTTACTCGGCATCAGCCTCTTCTCCTCCGCACAACAAGAGGAGAAGGCGGCTCTGCTCATCACCCATTATGGCAGTTCGGACCCTCAGACACGTGCCTTGACGCTCGACGTCGTGACCCGTGAGGCGCAGGAAGCCTTTCCGCAGTTTACAGTGCGCGAGGCATACATCTCGCCGATTGTACGAAAAAGACTTGCCAAGGAGGGTGTGTACAAAGACAGCCCTACGGATGCACTGCTGAAACTTCACGCCGAAGGCTACCGGACCATCTACGTCCAGAGCACCACCTTGATAGAAGGCAGTGAGATGACCTCCGTCCGCAGGGATGCAGACAAGCTCCGTCCCTTCTTCAAGGAGATAAAAGTGGGGAATCCCCTGCTCTACTCCGTCGAAGATTGCGAGAAGGTAATCGACATACTGACCGCCGAACAGCCGGGAAAGAAAGAAGACATTGTCTATGTGGGGCACGGCAACCAGCTACCCAGCACGGCTACTTACGCCATGCTCGACTTCATGATGAAAGCCCATGGACTGAAGAACTTCCACGTCAGCACCATTGAAGGATATCCTACCCTGGACGCAACCCTGCAGCAACTGAAAGAGACACGCCCCAAGAGCGTGACATTGGTTCCGTTGCTGTTGGTATGCGGCAACCATACCAAGGAAGACATTGCCGGCGTGTGGAAGACGGAACTTGAAAAGCAAGGCTATCAAGTGAATGTACGCATGCAGGGACTGGGCGAAAACAAAGCCATCCGCCAGCTCTATATGGAACACATCAAAGCCATGCTAAAAGATTGATAGCCAGCAAGCGTAAAAGGGCTACACCTTTTACATACCAAGGCTACACCCTTTGCTCCGGATGGCTACACCATCCCGGACAAAGGGTGTAGCTCTTTTCAATGTACACAGATTACGGACATTTGTAACCATATTACGGATTCCTCCTCCTGCGATATGGTACTTTCCGGATTATTCTCTACATTTGTACAAAACTAACAGGAACGTTTATGGAAGAAGTAATCAAGCTCAATGCAGTAGACCAATACAACAAGATGTTCGGTCTCGAAACCCTGCACCCGCTGGTCAGCGTAGTCGACTTGTCCGAAGCCACCGGATACCCCAGACATTTCACGTTGAACTATGGCGTATACGCCCTTTTCCTCAAAAATACCAAATGCGGAGATATACGCTATGGAAAACAGTTTTACGATTACCAGGAAGGCACGGTAACCAGCTTCGCCCCGGGCCAGGTGACCGAGGTCAACATGCTGGAAGGTATGCAGCCCAGCGCCTTTGGCCTGCTGTTCCATCCCGACCTGATAAAAGGCACCTCGCTGGGACAAGGAATAAAGCAGTATTCCTTCTTTTCCTATTCCTCTACCGAGGCACTGCATTTGTCCGAAGACGAGAAAGAAATCTTCCTCGACTGTCTGAAGAAGATTAAGATGGAAATCCAACGCCCCATCGATAAGCACAGCAAGGGGCTGATTGCACGCAACATCGAGCTACTGCTGGACTACTGCATGCGTTTCTACGAACGCCAGTTCATCACCCGCTCGGCAGCCAACAAAGATATCCTGATGAAATTCGAAGCACTGATAGACGACTATTTCCAAAGCGACAAACCGCAGACCGAAGGACTGCCTTCCGTGAAATACTTCGCAGACAAAGTGTTCCTCTCCTCCAACTATTTCGGAGATTTGGTGAAGAAGGAAACCGGAAAGACAGCGCAGGAATATATCCAGAACAAAATCATCGACCTGGCCAAAGAAATGATTATAGGAAGCGGGAAGACAGTCAGCCAGATTGCCTATGAACTGGGATACCAGTATTCGCAGCACTTCAACCGCGTGTTCAAGAAGAACGTAGGCTATACTCCGAGCGAATACCGGCACTTGCAGGTTTAGACAATAAAGTTTCACCACAGATTACGCGGATTAGCACAGAGTTTTTTCGGTTTCATCAAATATAAGTTCTATCTTTGTATGCCAATAGAACATATGGATATGAAACACCCCAAAATAATTGTTGCCGGCATCGGACCGGGCAATGAATCGGATATGACTCCCGCCGTAATTTCCGCTTTGCAAGAATCAGATGTAGTGGTGGGATATAAGTATTATTTCCAGTTTGTAATCCCTTATCTCCACCCCTCAACAACATGCATAGATACCGGCATGAAGCGTGAGCGCGCCCGTGCCGAGCAGGCTTTCGAGCTGGCGGAGCAGGGAAAGACGGTCTGCGTCATCAGTTCCGGGGATGCGGGCATTTATGGTATGACGCCGCTTGTCTACGAGATGAAGCGGGAAAGGAACAGCGACGTGGAAATCGTTTCGCTGCCGGGCATCAGCGCTTTCCAAAAGGCAGCCTCACTGCTGGGAGCTCCCGTAGGACATGACTTCTGCGTCATCTCCCTTTCGGACCTGATGACTCCCTGGGAACGTATTGAAAGACGTATCACCGCAGCCGCTGCCGCCGACTTCGTGACGGCAGTCTACAACCCCAAAAGTGAAGGGCGCTACTGGCAGCTTTACCGCTTGAAAGAACTCTTTCTGCAGGAAGGACGCTCACCGGAAACGCCCGTGGGATATGTACGCCAGGCAGGACGCCCGGAACAAGCGGTACACATCACCACGCTGGGAGATTTCAATCCCGAAGAAGTGGATATGTTTACAGTCGTATTGATAGGCAACTCACAGTCCTACGAATGGAACGGAGCCTTCATCACTCCGCGCGGCTATTACCGGGACACGAATACCGAAGCCACGGGTATCGGGCAAGACATCATGATTCGCAGTTTCCGTACCATCGAAAAGGAACTGAAGAACAAGCATATTCCCCTCGACCATAAATGGGCATTGCTCCATGCCATACATACCACCGCCGATTTTGAAATGGAACATCTGCTGCACACGGACGAAGGTGCCGTAGCTTCCTTGTATCAAGCCATCGAGAAAGGCGGAATCAAGACCATTGTCACAGACGTCACGATGGCAGCCAGCGGTATCCGCAAAGGAGCTTTGCAGCGGCTGGGCATAGAGGTGAAATGTTACCTCGGCGACCCGCGCACGGCGACGATGGCTGCAGAGAAAGGCATCACCCGTACCCAGGCAGGCATCCGCCTGGCTGTGGAGGAGCATCCCGATGCTCTCTTTGTATTCGGCAATGCACCTACGGCACTTATGGAACTCTGCGACCTGATACGTAAGGGCAAGGCACATCCGGCGGGCATTGTTGCCGCACCGGTAGGCTTCGTGCATGTGCAGGAGTCCAAGCACATGGTGAAACCCTTTACGGAAATACCCAAGATTATCGTAGAAGGACGTAAGGGAGGCAGCAACTTGGCTGCCACGCTGGTGAACTCCGTGCTGTGCTACAACGATGCGGAGCAGTTGCGCCCGGGCAGGGATGTGTAAGTGAAAAAAGACATTCCATAACATTACTTGTTACGACCGATAACATTACTTGTTATGCCCCTTTACATTACTTGATATTTTCATAAGATTACCCGTTGAATGAAACACAGATTTATAATCATAGGAATGGATGATAACCGTTCCCCCTTCTTTCCGCCGGAAGCTCTGACACAGATACGGAAGAGGAAATTCTTCTCCGGCGGCATACGGCATAAGGAGATTGTCGGTCCTCTGCTGCCTGCCGGGGCCGAATGGATTTCCATCACCGTACCGCTGGAGCGTGTCTTTTCCCATTATGAAGAAATATTTACCCGCTTCGAAGAGACGGCTACGGACGACTCCATCATTGTATTCGCGTCCGGCGACCCGTTATTCTTCGGTTTTGCCAATACCATAAAGCGTAAGCTTCCCGAGGCAGACATTCTGCTCTATCCCGCTTTCAATTCCTTGCAGACATTGGCACACCGCCTCGTCATGCCGTATGACGACATGCGCACCGTCTCCCTGACAGGACGCCCGTGGCAGGAGTTCGACCGTGCCCTCATAGAGCATGCACCCAAAATAGGCATCCTCACCGACCGCGAACATACCCCGGTCACCATTGCCGCCCGCATGCTGGAATACGGGTACTCCCACTACACACTATACATCGGCGAGCATCTCGGCAATCCCGAAAAGGAACGCATACGCCGGATGACACCCCGGGAAGCGGTTGCCGGCGACTTCGAACATCCCAACTGCCTGCTGCTGGACAGCCATCCCGGACAATGCCGCACAAACTCCCTGCACGGTAGCGAAGCCCCAGACTTTCCAGTCCGTCCCTTCGGCATCCCCGATGAAGAGTTTGCACATCTTGACGGACGCGCCCGCATGATAACCAAGGCTCCCATCCGCCTGCTCACCCTGCAGGCATTGGAACTGAACCGCCGCCGCGTCTTCTGGGACATCGGTTTCTGTACCGGTTCCGTCTCCATCGAAGCCCGCCTGCAATTTCCCCATCTCGCCGTCATCTCCTTCGAGATACGCCCCGAAGGAAAAGAGCTGATGGACACCAACTCCCGCCGCTTCGGCGCACCGGGCATTACGGCGGTAACCGGAGATTTCCTGCACACCGACCTCACTCCCTTTGCCCACCCCGATGCCGTCTTCATCGGTGGACACGGCGGACATCTGGAGGAAATGATAGAGAAAGTGAAACAAGTGCTACACCCCGAAGGCTGCATCGTCTTCAACTCCGTATCGGCAGAAAGCAAGGAGGCGTTCTGCCGAGGAATCGAGCGGAACGGAATGGTGCTCCACCCTTCCACCCATATCGCCTTGAACGAATATAACCCCATTGAAATTATGAAAGCCACGCTTTCTTAAACATACCCATTATGAAAACAGCTATTATTCTAATCTCCGAAGCCGGTTTGAGCATAGCCCAATCACTGCTCAACGAACTTCCCGACTCCGAAATCTTCACCCTCAGGCACGAAGAGGGATGCACACATATAGAATCCGCCGGCAAATTTACGGCGGAAAACTTCAACCGCTATGATGCCTTTGTCTTCATTGGCGCCATGGGAATCTGCGTCCGCACCATCGCTCCTTGCGTGAAGAACAAATATACCGACCCTGCCGTGGTTTGCGTGGACAGTACCGGTAAATTTGCCATCTCCGTACTTTCCGGACACATCGGAGGAGCCAACGAACTGACCCACCAGGTAGCGAATATCCTCGGGGCCGAACCGGTAGTCACCACGCAAAGCGACTGCACCGGCCTATGGGGACTCGATACCCTGCCGCAACGTTTCGGGTGGTTTCCGGTCATCAACGCCGAACCCTCCACCCTCCTGCTGGCAGAACTTGCCAAGACGCCCGAAGAGAAAAAAAGAGTATGCATGAACGAGCATATCAGCCTCTTCGTTTCCGGCAAGCCCACCGCCCTGTTGCTCACGGTGCGCAATGAAGGCACGGACTGGATGGAGGCGAACCTGCCGCCTCATGTAGAAGTATTCTACCGGGTGCAGGACATTAAACCTTCACGCTTCAAACTGATTCTGTGCGTATCTCCCCAAGTCCCCAACTTCCCGGAAATGCCTATGATATGCTACGTGCCTTGTGTCGTACACCTCGGCATCGGCCTTGCCCGGCTGGCAGGCCCTGTGCGGAAAGTGGAGAAAGAGATTATGAACACGCTGAAGGAATACGGCATCATGCCCCAAAGCATCGCCTCCATCTCCACGATTAAAGCCAAAAGTGACGAACCGGTAGTGAAAGCGCTCCAAAAGAAGTTCCCGGTCTACTTCTATACAGCCGAGGAACTGGCAGAGATAGAGGTGCCCCATCCCAGCAAAACCGTCATGAAGCACATGGGCACCCCCAGCGTCAGCGAAGCCGCCGCCTTGCTGAGTGCAAACAACTCCCGGCTGCTGGTGCCCAAGAAGAAAGGAGAGAACTATACCGTGGCCGCCGCCCTCGACATAAGAACTGTGCGCCGGGGCCACATCGAAATAGTGGGCGCCGGCCCGGGCGACCCGGACCTGGTTTCCGTACGCGGACGCCAAATGCTGGAACGCGCCGACCTCATTCTGTATGCCGGCAGTCTCGTTCCCAGGGAGCTGACTCTCTGTGCCAAGGCCGGAGCTACCGTACTCAGCTCCGCTTCCATGGATTTGGAGGAACAATTTGAAGTGATGAAGAAGTTCTATGACAAGGGAAAATTCATCGTACGCCTGCATACGGGTGACCCATGTATCTATGGTGCCATTCAGGAACAGATGAACTACTTTGACCAGCACGGTATGAGCTACCACATCACCCCCGGCATATCCTCCTTCCAGGCGGCGGCAGCTGCCTTGAAGTCGCAGTTCACCATTCCGGAAAAAGTGCAAAGCATCATCCTAACACGCGGTGAAGGACGTACGCCCATGCCCGAACGCGAAAAGCTACATCTCATGGCACGCTCACAAAGTACCATGTGCATCTTCCTCAGTGCAGGCATTGCGGAGCAGGTGCAGGAAGAGCTGTTGCAGGAGTATCCGGAAACTACCCCCGTAGCTGTCTGCTACCACCTGACATGGAAAGACGAACAAATATTCAGGGGGGAACTCAAAGACCTTGCCAGGATAGTGAAGGAAAATAACCTCACCTTGACAACCATGATTGTCGTAGGCGAAGCCATCGGCAACCGTGAAGGTCTGTCACGGCTCTATGCACACGAGTTCAAGCATCTGTACCGGAAATAAATCAACGATTAATCACCCATAACCATTCAAACATGATATTAATATTTGGCGGAACCACCGAAGGACGCATAGCCATCCAAACCCTTGAAGAAGCCGGAAAAACTTTCTACTATTCTACCAAAGGGGATGAGCAGGACGTACTTCTGCATAATGGCATCCGCCTGCAAGGCGCGATGGATGCAATAGAAATAGAAACATTCTGTGCACAGCATCACATAAAGCTGCTGATAGACGCCGCGCACCCCTTTGCCACACAGCTGCATGAGACTCTGGAACAAGTCTCCGTGGAATCGAATATCCCCGTCATCCGTTTCGAGCGTATCTTCCCGGAACGCGATGAAGAACACATCACCTGGTGCAGCGATTATGACGATGCCATCGAGAAGATACAGAAAGAAAAGATTTTCATCTTACTTGCACTGACCGGCGTACAGACCATAGGTAAGCTGAAGCCTTTGTGGCAGAATGCCTGCTGTTACTTCCGCATCCTCGACCGTGACAGCTCGCGCAAGCTCGCCCGGGAACAGGGCTTCTCCGAGAAGAACCTCTACTACTACACACCCGGAGAAGACGAGCAAGTCCTGATGAAACAGCTTCATCCCGAAGCCATCCTCCTCAAGGAAAGCGGGATATCCGGCGGATTCTGCGAAAAGGTGGAAGCTGCCCGGCAACTGGGTATACGCATCTTTGCCATCTGCCGCCCCAAGACATCCGACAAGTTTATCTGTGTAAACGGCGAGCATGGCCTGCACCGCATAATCGAGAAACATTTACCCGACTTCTTCCCCCTGCGCAGCGGACTGACCACCGGAACATGTGCCGCCGCTGCCGCCGTAGCCGCCACCTGGGATGTATTCAATATCTACTTCAAAAAGCGTCCTACGGAATTTCCGGTAGTTCTTCCCAACGGAGAAACCATCCAGGTTCCCGTAGAGCCTCAGCACCATATTCCCCACTCCGACCTTCTGGAAAACGGTGACGGCATGTTCGAGACAAGCGCTACCGTCATCAAGGATGCCGGCGACGACCCGGACATCACCAACGGGATGAAAGTTGTGGCCAATATAGCCATACCTTTCCGCATAGACGACCCGCTGCCGGAAGACACTCCCCAGGACGACTACAACATCATCGTCTGCGGCGGCGAAGGCGTAGGTGTCGTCACCATGCCCGGTCTGGGACTTGAGCTCGGTAGCTCTGCCATCAACGACACCCCACGCGAAATGATAAAGAAGAACGTCAAGCTATGGCTTGAACGCCTCCATATTGCCAAACAGCCCAATCCTATTCTCATTACCATCTCCATCCCCGGTGGAGAAGAAATAGCCAAACGCACCTTCAATCCTCGCCTCGGTATCGAAGGAGGCATTTCCATTATCGGGACCTCCGGCATCGTGAAGCCATTCTCCTCGGAAGCCTTCATCAATTCCATCCGGAAGTCCATGGAAGTGGCAAAGGCAACCCGGAACCCTCGTATCGTCATCAGCTCCGGCGCAAAGAGCGAACGTTTCATCAAGGCGTATTATCCCGACCTCCCCACCCAGGCTTTCGTGCATTACGGCAACTTTATCGGCGAAACCTTGAAAATAGCAGCCGAAGAGCAAGTACCGCACGTCACCCTCGGCGTGATGATGGGAAAGGCCGTGAAACTGGCCGAAGGCAATCTGGATACCCACAGCAAGAAAGTGACCATGAATAAGGAATTCATTCAAGACCTGGCACGCCAGACGGGATGCAGCGAAGAAACACTTGCCGCCATCGGACAGATGAACCTGGCGCGCGAACTCTGGGACATCATTCCCGAAGAGCTGCTGGAAAAGTTTGGCAAGGCACTGATTGAGCTCTGTCACCGGCACTGTGCCCCCTTACTGCCCAATGGCGAACTAACAATATTACTCATAACCGAAAACGGAAAAATTTACTCATGAAGAAGAAGATAATCATTACCGTCTGTATGGCAATGACCGTACTGACCGGTCTGGCACAAAGCCCGCTGTCCTTTCATGCAAAAGCAGGAATCGGTACCTCCCATTTTCATGGAAAACACTCCAGTAGTGACACCCAAATAGCTTACAAAGCTGGTGTCGGTACAGAATATGTCCTCAACAAGACCTGGGTGCTGCAATCCGCATTGGAATTCGTGTCCATCGGCGGTAAAGACGAGATAAGCCACATCGGCAAGGCCAAAATGCATGAACTGTATCTGCAAATCCCCCTCATGATAGCGGCCCGCCTCCATCTGGGCAAGGATTATCATGCCTCGCTGAGTGTCGGCCCTTATGCGGCCATAGGTGTGGCAGGCAAGACTTCCGGTGAGACTTACGATTATAGCAGCAGCAGTATGCAGGGAGGATACCAGTTCAAGATAGACACTTTCGGCAGTATGGTAGACGGGAAAATGGGTAACAACCGTTTCGATGCAGGTATTGCCCTGGGACTTACTTTTGAATACAGAAGATTCATCATCGGTGCAGAGACACAAGTGGGACTGGTAAAAGTCAATGAGCAGATAAACCAGATGATAGGTCATTCGGAAGAAGGAGGATATTTTCCCAAGAACTTCGCCGCATTCTTTACGCTGGGGTACCGGTTCTGGTAAGGGAACATTTTGCCATACAGAGTTGTTTAGTATACAAACAGATACTCAACAATATAAACTGAATAATATGGCAAAAAGAATTCCTATCCTGCTGGCAGCAATGACAGCCCTCACCTTCGCCCCTCAAACAGCAGAGGCATGTACCGGTATCACCCTGACGGCCAAAGACAATGCGCACGTCGTAGCTCGCACCATCGAATGGGGAGGCAGTGAGCTGAACAGCCAGTACGTCATCGTACCGCGCGGTTATTCGCAACAATCACTGACACCCGGAGGCAGTCTGTCCAGCATGGAGTTCACCTCACGCTATGGCTACGTAGGCCTGGCAGTGGAGCAAAAGGAGTTCGTGGCCGAAGGTCTGAATGAAGCCGGGCTCTCCGCCGGGCTGTTCTACTTTCCCGGATATGGCAAATATGAGGAGTACGACCCCACACGAAAAGCGTCGAGCATAGCCGATTTACAATTGGTATCATGGCTGTTGGGAAGCTTTTCTACTGTGGACGAGGTAAAGGAGGCTATTGAAAATGTAACGGTCATAGCCATTGACCCACGCGCCTCCACCGTACATTGGCGGATTGCAGACAAGACCGGCCGCCAACTGGTATTGGAGTTCATCGACGGACAGCCCCGTTTCTATGAAAACAAACTGGGAGTATTGACAAACTCCCCCGGCTTTGACTGGCAGATGACCAACTTAAACAATTATGTGAACCTCTACCCGGGCAGTGCCGAAAGCAAATCGCTGGGCAATGTGACTATAGCCCCTTTCGGTTCGGGAAGCGGCTTTTTGGGAATTCCGGGAGATGTGACTCCCCCTTCCCGCTTTATCCGTGCCGCTTTCTACCAGACTTCTACACCACCACAGAATACCGCACAGGAAACCGTTCTCCAATGTTTTCAGATACTGAATAACTTTGATATACCCGTAGGCATCGAGTTTCCCCTCGGCCAGGTTCCTGCCAATATTCCAAGTGCCACCCAATGGACATCGGCCACAGATATGACAAACGGTATCATCTACTATCGCACCATGTACAACAGTACAATCAGAAGCATTGATTTGAGACAGATAGACTTCGGGCGCATCGAGTACCATGCAGCTCCCCTCGATAAAGTGAAACGGCAACCGATAGTTCCCGTGAAAATTGAATAGGGACGCAGAAACTTCAAGATTGCCGCTGTTGCAGTTGTTCCGCCTCCTTCCTCTTCATCTCCGCCAGCACCCCGCAGGTCAATGGAATGGCGAGGAAGAAGGTCAGCATGTCCGACGCCGCCTGGCACATTTCCACCCCTTTCAGTCCTAAGAAATAAGGAAGAATGAAGATGAGGGGGATGAAGAACAGCCCTTGACGGGCAGAGGAAAGTATCGTAGCGCGTACGGGCTTGCGGATAGTCTGCAGCATCATGTTGCTGACCACAATCCATGCACCCAACGGATAGGTGATGAACTGCCAGCGCAATGCTGCCGCACCGGTAGCTACAACAGCAGGGTCTCCCTTGCGGAAGATGGAGACAATCTCCTCGGCATATCCCATACCTGCCACCGCACAAACCAGCAAAAAGAAAAAGCCTACCTTCACACAGAACCAGAATCCTTGGCGCACTCTGGCATACAGCCCGGCACCATAATTGAATCCGCATACCGGTTGGAAGCCTTGCCCGAAACCAATTAGGAAAGCATTGATAAACATAGAGATACGCGTCACAATGGACATCCCTGCAATAGCTGCGTCACCATATGCACCGGCCGCCACGTTCAGCAAAATGGTTGCCACGCTTGCCAGTCCCTGCCGGGTGAGTGACGGAGTTCCCCCCCCAATAATTTCCTTGATGAAAGCCAGTGTAGGCGTAAAGTTTCTGTAACGTATACGTATATTTCCTCCTCTGCGCCCCATATATAGCAAAAGGATGAAACTACATATCTGGCTGACTACTGTGGCAAGTGCGGCACCGGATATGCCCATATCGCATACAAAAATCAGGATAGGGTCGAGCACCACGTTGATGACCGCCCCACTCACAATCCCCACCATGGCATACGCCGCATTACCTTGAAAACGTATTTGGTTATTCAGCACCAATGAGGCGGTCATAAAAGGAGTACCCAGCAGAATGATTCCCAAATAGCGCTCCGTATACGGAAGAATAGTAGGCGTCGACCCCAAAGCAAGGGAAAGCGGTGTAAGGAACAGCAATCCCAGCACAGCCAGAGCCGCTCCGATAAACAAGGCAAAAAAGAAGCCGGTGGATGCCATCTTCTCGGCACTCTCCGTTTCCTGCGCCCCCAACTTACGGGAGATGTAGTTCCCCGAACCATGACCGAAGAAGAATCCCACAGCCTGGATAATGGACATCACAGAAAACACGATACCTACGGCAGCCGTAGACTGGGTATTTATTTTACCCACAAAATAGGTATCTGCCATGTTGTAGAAGGACGTCACCAGCATGCTGATGATGGTCGGCACAGCCAATGACGTAATCAGCCGGGGGACCGGAGTCGTCGTTAAGTGGACATAATTATCCTTTGCAGAATGGTGCATCATAGGGAATGGAATGACAAGACTATTTGCAGCAATTTCTCAATGGAGTACACTGTTACCGGCTCCTTGCCCGGTCGATGGAATACGAAGCTGCCGTCTCCCTTCAAATCTCCGGTTTCGATATAAATCTCCGATTCAACATTCCGGTTTGCCAGAATCCCGTTTCTCTGGAGTGCCTTGCGCACCATGGCATACTTCTGCCCGTGACCCGCCAAACGTATCCGGGAGGTATATTCATTGGCCACCCTGAACAGTCCCGTTTCCAAATCGAAGGCAATACCCTTACGGGCAAAGAAATTGCTCAAGCTGCCGTTCAGCGAGAGGTCTTCGGGCGTGCCGATGGTCACTCCGTTGGTCTTGTCCATCAGCCATATTTTGTCCGCTATCTGCAGGGCCAGTTCCAGGTCGTGAGTAGAAAGGAAAATCGTCTTGTCCGTTTGCCGGCTGAGCTGGTGAAGCAGTTGCATCATCTCTACTTTACTGGGAAAATCAAGGAAAGCTGTCGGTTCATCCAGATAGATGACGGGAGTTTCCTGGGCGAGCGCCTTGGCTATCATCACCTTCTGCCGTTCACCGTCACTCAGCGTATGCACCATGCGGTGTGCCAGATGGGGAATGCCTACCAGGGCGATGGATTTGTCCACCACAGTCTTGTCCTCTTTCGAAAGAGTTCCCCAGAAACCGGTGTAGGGGCTACGCCCCAGACCTATCAGTTCTACGACGGACATATTGCGTATATCGCACTTCTCCGTCAGCACCACACTAATGACGCGCGAAAGCTGCTTGTCGGTATAGTCCCCAATCTCTTTTCCTTCAATAAATATGTTTCCTCCAAGTTTTGGCTGGAAGGCAGACAACGTACGAAGCAGCGTGGACTTCCCCACTCCATTAGCTCCCAACAAGCAAGTCAGCTCACCACTGTTGATTCCGGCGCAAATGCCGTCTGCCACCACTTTCACATCCCCCTTACCGGGGTAACCGATGGAAAGATTCTCTATATGTATGGTTTCCTTATTCATTCAATTCTCCTTTCCGTTTTCTAAAAAGTACAGAAGCCACTACCGGCGCACCTACCAGTGCCGTCACCGAGTTGACCGGCAAAGCTCCCTCGAAGCCGGGCATACGGGCTATCAGATTGCAGACCAATGCCAGGGAAGCGCCTACCAGCAATGTGGCAGGCATCAACACCCGATGGTCCGAAGAGTGGAAGATGGCACGGCACAGATGGGGAACCGCCAATCCGATAAACATAATCGGACCGCAATAGGCCGTTACAATAGCCACCAGCACGCCGGAGCATGAGATAACCAGCAGGCGTGCCCGCTTGATGTTCAGTCCCAGATTGCGTGCATAGCCATCGCCCAGCAGCAACAGATTCATCGTCTTTATCAGCAGGAAGGACAACGGAAGCAGCACAGCCATGATGCAGACAAACAGCACCATCTGGTCGCCCGAAACACGGGCAAAGCTACCCAATCCCCAAATGACATATGCACGTATATCTTCCTCCACACTGAAATATTTCAATACGCCGATGACGGCACTTGCCACATAGCCTATCATCACACCGATTATCAGCAGCGTCACGTTGCCCTTCACCTTCTGGGAGACATAGACAATGAGCGCCATCACAGCCAGCGCACCGATAATGGCGGCAACCGACAAGGCAACCTCGCCCATATACCCCAAACGGCTCAATGCCACACCGCCCATCGCCCCGGACAGCAATACCACACAAGCCACACCCAGGCTGGCACCTGAACTGATGCCCAATACCGAAGGCCCTGCCAGCGGATTGCGGAACACCGTCTGCATCTGCAGACCGCTGACTGACAGCCCTGCTCCCGCCACCAATGCCGTCAACGCTTGGGGCACGCGGGACTTCCAGATAATATTCTGCCAAATAACGGATTCATCCGTATTTCCCCACAATATGTTCCACACGGAGCGCAGAGGAATGTGAACCGACCCCAAAAGCAGGTTCAGCAGGAAAAAAAGAAAGATAGATGCCAGTGTCAGCAACATCAACGGAAGTACGGGTCTTTTTATCATTTCAGCAGTTCGTAGTAAGTCGGTTTATAGTCAGGCAACAAATCGGGATGGAAAGCATGTATCAAGTCTTCCAATACAATTTCGGGCTGCATGGGCATACTTTCGTAGAAGGGTTTCTCACGCATGTTGCAGTATACCACTCCCTTCTCACGGAACGCACGGAAATCGGCATAACGCGGGTCGAGGGACTTCAAGGCATCATACGTGAATGTCCCGTCATAGCTGTTGACAATGCGCCAGTAATCGGCACTCTCCGCCTGGCTATATACGGTTTCAAAATCCAGCGTGACACCTCCCGAACGGGGATCGTCTTTCAAGAAATAATCCGCACCGGCATCACGGAACAGTTCGGCAAGAAAGCTCTTTCCTCCCACTGCATACCAGTTGCCACCCCGTATCTCGCCGCTGAATACCACCGGACGCTTCTTCACGTTGGCAGCCAGCTCCTTCAATTCGTTATAGCGCTTCTCTATCGCAGCAAACTTTTCATTCGCCTCCACTTCCCGGCCTATAAACATGCCGATGAATTTTATCCATTCAGCCTGCCCCAACGGGGTCATCTCCTTGTACCCCAAATGGGGAACCAGTGGAATACCGATTTCCCGCATGGCATCATATCCACCCCGCTTGAAAGGAGAGATAAAGATAACATCCGGATTCATGCTCATTATCACTTCATTATCAAAGTTCCCTTCGATACCAATCTTCACGGTCTCGCCGGACTTCAAACGGTCGTTCATCTCCTTGTTGAAGAGATGGCGCGTACTGGTGATGCCCACCACATAATCGCAGGCATCCAGACGGATGAAGTTGGAAAGTTGCAGGGATGTCATACACATGACGTGCTCCACCGGCGTTTCAATCACCGTATAGTCGCTCGGTATGCCGACAGGCTTTATGCCTTTCGGTACCAGCGCATAGTGGAAAGTGCTGCTGCTTTCTTTTTGAGGGTCGTGTATATCCACCAGACGGACATGGTGCGGAAGATATTTCACCGTATAGCCTTTGGCATAGCACGGTACAATGGCAGCCGCCGTATCTGTCGCGATAGGCAAATGGCTTGTTTCTGAAGAGGATGCTGTAGAAGTCTGTTTTGATTTTGAACCGCAAGAGGTTACGCATAAAATGCACAGCAGTGCAATGCCTATGGCAGATATCCGGGTCATGATTATTGGGGTTTATGGAATTCGGGCACAATATTCGTCATTTTTGGGGAGATACGCAAATGCTCTTCCTGCAAATTGACGGATATTGTGCCTAAATAATCTTTAAAAGCCCATCAAGTCATTCAGTGCTTCACTCATGCTGGGATGTGTAAAGACAAAATCACGGAGGAAGGTATATTCCTGCCCGGTCTTCATAGCCATTGCCACCAGGTTGATGACCTCACTCGATTCCGGCCCAAACAACGTGCAGCCCAAAATCTTGTCCGTATCGGCGTCCACCACTACCTTGAAGAGTCCGTTCGTATCGCCCAAAGTCCTGGCACGCGGAATGGCGGCTACCGGCAGCTTGTTGACCTTTATATTCAATCCCTTCTTGCGTGCTTCCGCTTCGCTCAGCCCGATGCGTGAAAGCGGCGGGTCGATGAATACCGAATAGCTCACCGGGTCACGGTCGGACACCTTGCGTTCTCCCGCCCCGAAAAGGTCTTCGCGCAGGATGCGGTAATCATCCAAAGAAATGTAGGTGAACTGCAAACCGCCCTTTACATCACCGATAGCATGTATCTGGGGGTTGGTAGTCTGCAAATAGTCGTCCACCACAATGGCACCGCGCTCATTCACCTCTACACCTGCCACCGCCAGATTCAAGCCAGCCGTATTCGGACGCCGTCCGGTAGCCAGCAGGATGGCATCTGCGTGTAACTGATGTTCCTCTCCCGTGACCGCATCCCGGTAAATGACGTCAGAGCCTTTCATGGACTGCACGCGTGCATTCAGCCTGAAAACGATTCCTTTCTGTTCCAATACCTCCCGGACACTGTCCGCAATGTCCCGGTCCTCCCGGGATATCAGTTCGGAAGAGCCCTCGAGCACCGTGACTTGCGAACCGAATGAAGCATACATGGAAGCAAATTCTAGTCCGATGTATCCCCCACCTACAATGACGAGCTGTGCCGGCAGCTCAGTCAGTTCCATAATGGAGGTGCTGGTATATACCCGTGGGTTACCTTGTATCCCCTCTATCGGTGGAATGACGGTTTCGGCACCCGTATTGATGAATATCCGGGGAGCTTGCAATTGTAATGTCCCTTCCACCATCCCAACTTCCACCACATCCGGACCTGCAAAGGAGCCGATACCCGTATAGACCGTTATATGAGGATTGTCGGCCAGATTGTGATAATTCTTCTGACGCAGGAAAGAGACTACCTCTTCCTTCCTTGCAATGGACTGACGATAGTATGCCTTCTTGACCTCCCAAGAAGCGTCTTTGTCCACCTGCTTTGCCGCATGCACCAATGTTTTTGTGGGAATGCAACCGATATTGATACATGTCCCTCCATACATCTTTTCCGAACGCTCCACTACGGCGACGTCCAGCTTCCGTTTTGCCAACTCGGCTGCCAGCGTCTTTCCGCCCTTGCCGAATCCGATGATAATGGCATCATACTGTTTCATACGTCTATTTCCTTAATTGGTTCAATACTCTTTTTGCACTGTCAGACAGT
>OJJY01000365.1_pt1 | contig 17888 bp, 18 predicted proteins | sample 1596421 | NCBI WGS metagenome assembly OJJY01 (sample SAMEA4350151, study PRJEB24818) | metagenome | biome: human; feature: gut; material: faeces | place: Denmark | collected 2013-09 | reverse complement strand
GCTCAGAAAGCAGCACTTACAAGGAGGCAAACCACTATGGCAAGCAATTTCGAGTTCTACTCCCCCACCCGGGTCATCTTCGGCAAAGGCACCGAGCAGCGCGTAGGCGCGCTGGTGCGCGAATACGGCGGCACCCGCGTCCTCATCGTCTACGGCGGCAAGAGCGCCGTCCGCTCCGGTGTGCTGAACCGAGCTGAAAAGTCGCTGGCCGAGGCCGGCATTTCCAGCTGGACGCTGGGCGGCGTCGTGCCGAACCCCCACCTCGACAAGGTCTACGAGGGCATCCGCATCGGCAAAGAGAACAGCATCGACTTCCTGCTGGCCGTGGGCGGCGGCAGCGTCATCGACACGGCCAAGGCCATCGCCTACGGCCTGGCCGAGCCGGAAAAGGACGTCTGGGAGCTGTACGAGCACACCCGCACGGCCAGGAAGTGCCTGCCGGTGGCCAGCATCCTGACCATCGCGGCGGCGGGCAGCGAAACGTCCAACAGCAGCGTCATCACTCGGGTGGACACCCACCAGAAGCGGGCCTACAACGACGACATCAGCCGCCCGAAGTTCGCCCTCATGGACCCTGAGCTCACCAAGACCCTGCCCGACTATCAGACCGAGTCCGGCTGCGCCGACATCATGATGCACACCATGGAGCGCTATTTCACCAATGGCGGCAATATGGAGTTGACCGACGCGCTGGCCGAGGGCCTGCTGCGCACCGTGATGAAGAACGCGGTCATCCTCCACACCGACCCGGCCAACTACGAGGCCCGGGCCGAGGTGATGTGGGCGGGCAGCCTGTCCCACAATGGCCTGACCGGCTGCGGCATCGCCAGCGGCGACTTTATGTCCCACAAACTCGAGCATGAGATGGGCGGTATGTTCGACGTGACCCATGGCGCGGGCCTCGCCGCCCTCTGGCCCAGCTGGGCGCGGTATGTCTATAAGGACTGCCTGCCCCGCTTCGTCCGCTTTGCCCGGAACGTCATGGGCGTGACCACCGACGGCACCGACGAGGAGATCGCCCTGAAAGGCATCGAGGCCATGGTGGACTTCTACCACAGCATCGGGATGCCCGCCAGCTTCCATGAGCTGGGCATCGACCCCACCGACGCGCAGATCGACGAGATGGCCCGCCGCTGCCTCGAAGCTTGCGGCTCCGCCCTCGGCTCGGCCAAAAAACTCAGCCTCGACGACATGATCGCCATCTACCGCGCCGCCAACCACTAAGAAAACTTTTTCCCCTCCGCCCGGCACAGGGTATTTTGCTTACTCTGTGCCGGGCATTTCGTTGTCTTTTGTGTGCTTCATCTCACTTTTTGGCAAAGAAGTGGAAAAGAGATGGGAAAAATAAGAGCATTTGCCTGAACTCGAAGTATAAACGAAGCGCACCCCTTCTCCACACAGAAGCAGAAGGGGTGCGCTTTTCTATGTCCGCCGAAAGTTTTCAACAACACAAAACTTCATTTTCCTATCACAAATTTCCATCTCCCTTTTGGGAGGAGCTGTCTGCGAAGCAGACTGAGAGGGCTATCCATTCTTATAAAGAATAGATGTCTATAAAATTTCTATATTTTACAAAGGTTTCGTTTTGTGGTTTGATGGAGCCAGAACGATTTGTTTTGCTGCATCGGGGCTGTCAAACCTGCGTGAATGGGGTCGTTTCCTGCGTGAATCGCTGTGTCTAAGCCCCGATGGTTATGTTATAATATGGTCATAAGGGAGGAACTTGAGGATGGAGCTTCGATTTGCGGTCGTAGAAGACCGCCTGCCCGACGCTCAGCGGTTGGAGAGCCTTTTGCGGCTGGCTTTCGGCGGCGGGCATACATTGGTCTGTGACCATTATGAGAGCGGTGACGCCTTTCTGCAGGCGTTTCCCTCAAAAAATCATCAGGTCGTTTTTCTCGACATCTGCATGGAAGGCACCAACGGCATCGAGACGGCGCGCATCCTGCGCCGGACCGACCCCGACCTGCTGCTGGTGTTCGTGACCTCGTCCCCGGAATACGTATGGGACGCATTCCCCGTCCACCCCTTCGACTATCTGCTCAAGCCCTACCGGGAAGAAAAGCTCTTCCAGCTGGCCGACGAGCTGCGGCGGGTGCTCTTCCGGGCCGAACCGGAGCTGGAAGTCCGCATCGCACGGCAGCAAGTACATCTCCCCCTGCGGAAGATACAGTACGCCATGGCCCAGAACCACTACGTCCGCATCGTCAGCGACGACGGCGAGTGCCGGGCCGTCTCCACCTTCTCCCAAGTGGAGCAGCTGCTGCGGGCGCAGGAGAACTTCATCGTCTGCAACCGGGGCGTCATCCTGAACATGGACAAGGTGCTCCGGTTGGACAGCGACTGCTTCGAGATGCTGGACGGCACCCGCCTGCCCGTGCGCCAGAAGGACAAGAACACCCTGTTCGCCCAGTTCACACAATATCAGTTCCGCCATATGCGGCGGGAGCTATGACGCCGAGAGGAGGCCCGACCTTGGACTTTTCTTTATTTGGACGCTATTTTCTGGACCTCGCCGTCTTCTACCCGGGGGCATTCCTCTGTCTCGCGCCCCTGTGGGAGCATGTGAAGGCCCCCCGGCGCACCGCTGTGCTGACAGCCGCTCTCGTCACGGTCATCTGCCTTGCGGCGGCGGCCCTCTGCGCCATCTTCGAACTCGACAGCAACATCCTGCTTCTGCCCACCCTGCTGGCGGCGTTCTGGCTGCTGCGCTGGCGGGTGGGTCCGGAAGTTTCCGTGAGCCAGACTGCCTTTCTCTTCGCCGTCTCCTGCGTCATGATGGCAGTCTGCACCCTGCTTTCTGCGGTGCTCAATGCCCGGGCTGAGGTGGGCAACGACGCCCCGGCCTGTCTCGTCTCCACCTCTCTGATCAAGCTGGGACTCTCGGCAGTGCTCTGCATCATCTTCTGGTTCACCGCCGTCCAGTGGAGCCGCTGGCTGCTACAAGAGTACCGGGGCGAAGCCTTCTGGCAGTCGGCCTGGCCGCTGCCCACCATCTACGCGGCTTTCCTCGTCTTCTGTATGCCGCTGGACCCGGCCGTCGTGCTCATCAACCGTCTGATGATCATTTCTGTTCTGGCCGTCTCCATCTCGCTGCTGGGCATCTTTTTGCTGCTGTACGAGATGTATCAGGTGGCCCGGGAATACACCCGCAGCGCCCAGCTCGACCGGGAAAACCAGCTTCTGGCCGTGGAATCCCGCCGCTACACCGAGCTGCGGGCCTATATGGAGCAGACCCGGCATCTCCGCCACGACTTCCGCCAGCATCTCCACGTCATCGCCGGACTCACCGAGGCCGGGCAGGTGGATGAGCTGAAAAACTACCTGCACCAGTACGAATCCGAGCTGAGCGAGGAGCGCCCCACCCTCTGCGCGAATCCTGCCGTGGATGCTCTGGCCGGTCACTACGACCACGAGGCCCACAGCCTCGGCGTGCCGGTGGACTGGCGGCTGGAACTGCCCCGCCAGCTGGCCATCCCGGAGGCCGACTTCTGCATGATGCTGGGCAATCTGTTGGAAAATGCTTTCCACGCCAGCCAGAAGCTGCCGCCCGAACAGCGGCAGGTGAAGGTGATGGCCCGGATGCTGAGCCCCGCCATGCTGGGCCTGCTGGTGGAGAACCGCTATGACGGCGTGCTCAAGCGCCAGCAGGGCACCCTCCACTCCACGAAACACGACGGAATGGGCATCGGCCTCGTCTCCATCCAGACGGCTGTTTCCAGATATGGCGGTTCTATGACCGTCGAGACCGAGAACTGTTTGTTCCGGGTGAATATTTTATTAAACCTTTAACCTCTCCGTCACGCCTGCGGCGTGCCACCTCCCCTATCGAGGGGAGGCTGAGAGGTCATGTTATCAAAAAAGGAGGACTCCACCATGAAAATGACCCGACGCAACTTCCTCAGCGCTTCCGCTCTCACACTGCTGTCCTGCCAGCTGGCCCCCGCCGCCAGGGCAGACTGCCTTCTGTCCGACCTTTTCCACGGCGCAGACACCGCCCTGCCGCCGAAGCCTCTGACGGCAAAAGTTATGGACGCCAACCCCTTTATGGGCCGCAGCGAGTCAAACATCCACCACGACTGCTACAACACCGACTCCACCGACGCCATCCTCCCCGTAGGCATCTGCCCCGAGGTCAACGTGGCAATGGAAAAGACGAACCCCAACGCCTCCCCGGCCATCTTCTTCGACAACTTCGATAACCCCGTCAGCCCGTTCCTCGGCGGTCTGGCCATCCGCGACCTCGACGCAGAAGAAGTCCGCACCATCGGCTTTTTCTCTCCCGCCAGGCACGACGGCGGCGGCTATCTCATCCAAAGCTCCTATTCCTTTGTGGACGGGCGCAACCTCATCGTCTGCCCTACCAGCCACAACCATGTGCTGATGCTTCGCGCCACCGACGAGAACGGTACGCCTCTGCCGGTTTTTGAAAAGGTACTGGACATCAACATCAAAGAGGCTGCCGAGCGGGTGCTTGGCCGCAGCCTCGAGCAGAACCTGCTCTCCATCGTCTTTGACTACGACGGCAACCTCTGGTTCGTCACCGGCGGCTTCCGCATCTACCCCAGCCGCGGCCAGCAGGGCGCGATGGGCTACATCTCCCACAATGCCATCGACGCCATCCTTGCCGGCGGCACCGCCGACCTCGATCACGAAGTCCATGTCTACGCTCCCGCTCCGGGCGAGGGTGCTGAAAACGGCATTGCCTCCTGCCGGGAGGGTGCAGTCATCCTGACGAACCTTGCCTGCTACCTGCTGCGTGCCAACGGCGGCGTTGAAGTCGTCTGGCGCACCCCCTACGACAGCGTGGGCGCAAAAGACAGCCGCGAAGGCGCTGCCACCACCGGCGGCGGTCTGGCATGGGGCGGCGGCTGCTCGCCCTCTCTGAGCCGGGAGCTGGTCTTCTTCACCGACAACCTCGAGACCGTCAGCCTGATGGCTGTGGACATCCACACCGGCGAAGTCGCCGCCAGCCACCCGGTCATCGACGAGCTGCCCGCCAACATGCCGGTGTCGGTGGAAAATTCGGCCATCGTCTACGACCACGGCAACGGCCGGGTCAGCACCATCGTCTGCAACTGGTTCGGCGCAGGCAGCCCCAACCTCGCAAAGCCCGACAGTGACTCGTCCATTCAGAGCTACGAGAACATCTACGACCGCAACTGGCTGCTCAAGGGCAACTGCATGATCATGCCCGGCGTCGAACGGGTAGACACCATCCGCACCGCCGACGGCTGGACCATGAAGAGCGTCTGGTGCCGCGACGACCTCAGCGACACTTCCATGATGAAGCTCTCCACCGCCACCGGCTACATCTACGGCTTCGTGCAGGACGTGGACAGCGGCATGTGGCAGTACATCGTGCTGGACTTCGACACCGGAAAGACCGTCCTCACTGTGGACGTCGCCTCCCTCTACGGCTACAACAACATGGCCATCGGCATGTACGCGGGCCGTGACGGCAACAAGCTCTACTGCCCCACCGGCTACAAAGAGCTGCTCCGCCTGCAGGACCGCTTCGTCTTCCTGCCCGAGATGCCCTACCGGAAGGTCGATCTGGACAAGACCTCCCGCCGGGTGCTTTCGGCGGCAGAGTTCCAGGCCGCAGGCGGCGCCGGCACCCCCGCAAGCTGGCTCCACACCGCCACCCTCGACAACCTCCACCCCGCGACTACTGTTTCTTTCCGCATCAACGGCTTGACCGGAAATGCCGCCGACTATAAGCTCTTCGCCCTCGGCACGGATGGCCGCTACCACGAGGTGTCCGACTGGCACTTTGACGATGCCCCGGCCCGTCTCAGCGCGAAGAAGGTCTACACTATCTGCCTCACCGCACAGGACGGCGGCAGCTTCGACCTCTCGCCCGACGCCAAGGAAGTCACCCTTTCCATCGTTCTGGCCCGCTGAATCTGACAAAGCAGGAGGACTCCCGCCATGAAAATGACCCGCCGCGATTTCCTCAAGCTCTCCTCTGCCGCTGCCGCCGCCTGCGGCGTCACGCTGCTGCCGGCCCAGAAAGCCGATGCGGCTTCTGCCATCCAGACCCTGCTGGAAGAAGCTTATCTCTACGCCTTCCCGCTGGTGCTCGTGGACGCCACCAAGACCGTCTCCACCAACACGAAGACCGCTTCCGCCAGCCGCGCCCCCGTCAACCAGTTCATCCACGCCCGGAAGCTGCTGGACGCTTCCAGCCGCACGGTCGTCAGCCCCAATGTGGACACCATCTACACGCAGGCGTGGCTGGACGTCAGCGCCGAGCCTCAAATCTACGTCGTGCCGGAGGCCGACCGCTTTTTCAACGTGCAGGTACTGGACGCATGGACGAACACCGCCGCCGTGCTGGAAGCACCCGGGGCCTACGCCATCGCCTACTCGAGCTGGGAGGGCACGCTGCCCGAGGGCGTCCGGCGCATCGACATTCCCACCCGGACGGTCTGGACCATCGCCCGCATCATGCTCTCCGGGCCGGACGACCTGCCGAACGTGGCGGCGCTTCAGGGCCGGATGCAGCTGATGCCCCTCTCGGCCTACCCCGCCGGGCTGGCCGCTGCGCCGGAAGGGAGCTATTCTCCGGAGAACGATTTCGTCCCGGTGCAGAAGGTACTCGCCATGACGCCGCAGGAGTTTTTCGACACCGCCAACCGGCTGATGGAGACAGACCCGCCCGCCGAGGCGGACGCGCCTCTTCTCCGCAGCCTCGCGGCCCTTTCCGTCGGCCCGGGCCAGCAGTTCGACGCCTCCGCCCTCGGCCCTCTCGGCGGGCTGCGCTGGAAGCGGCTGCTCCTTCAGCTCAAGAGCAGCCTCCGGGCACAGGCAGCACGCTATTCCCGCCAGATGGGCCAGTGGATCTACTATGGCGACCCCATCGGCAATTTCGGCACCGCCTACGACTACCGGACGATGGTCGCCCTGATGGGCCTCGGGGCCAACACCACCGACATCGCCATCTACCCGCGCACCTCCACCGACAGCGCCGGGGCCGACCTTACGGGCCAAAAGACCTACACGCTCCACTTCGACGCCCTCCCGCCCACAGTGGGCAACGGCTTCTGGTCGGTGACGGCCTACGGCGAGGACAACTTCCTCATCGACAACCCCATCAGCCGCTACTGCGTGAACGATCGTTCCGGCCTCCATCGGAACGCCGACGGCTCGGTGGACGTCACCCTCTCCAAGGACGCGCCCGAGGACACTACCAACTGGCTCCCCGTCTCGGACGAAAAATTCCACCTTTTCCTCCGCATCTATAAGCCCGACTGGACGGCGCTGGACAGCTTCCCGCCGCCGGTCATCTCTGTGAAGTAGCAAAAACGCCATCTGCGTCTCGGCGCAGATGGCGTTTTCATCGTTACAGTGTTTTACAGGGTGCTCAGCAGGCGGTGGCCGCCGTTCTGGTCGGCGGCATAGCGGGTGGTGCGGTTGACCTGATTGTCCAGCGGCAGGCCCTCAGCGTAGCGCTTGAGGTTGTGGATGAAGATGTCCACGATGTTGTCCAGCGTCTTGGGCAGGCTGAACTTGCCGGAGTTGTGGGGCGTGATGATAGCGCCCGGCTCACCCCACAGCGGGTGGTCGGCAGGCAGAGGCTCCGGGTCGGTGACGTCGAGGCCCGCGCCAAAAATTTTGCCGCTGCGCAGGGCCTCCACGAGGGCGTCGCTGTCCACGGTGGTGCCGCGGCCCACGTTGATGAGGATGGCCCCGTCCTTGCAGCGGGCGAAGCGCTCGGCGTTGAACAGCTTGTTGGTCTCAGGGGTGCCGGGCAGGCTCAGGGCGATGAGGTCGGCCTCGGGCAGCTCCTCGTCCAGCTGGCTCTGGGCCACCACACGCAGGCAGTAGTCCGGGCAGGGCGTGTCGGGGTGGACCGTGCGGCGGACGCCCACCACCTCAGCGCCCAGCATATGGGCGCGGCGGGCGAAGTTGGAGCCGATGTCGCCCATGCCGACGCAGAGCACCCGCGCCCCGGTGATGCCCCTCACGGGGCGGTCAATGGGAGCCCACTGGCGCTGGTTCTGGCGGTCGCGGTAGAGGAACATATCCTTCTGGATGCCCAGCCACATGGCCAGCATCCACTCGCTGATGGCCAGACCGTAGGCGCCGGTGGCGTTGGTCACCATGCAGTTTTCGGGCAGGACGCCGGGTTTCAGATAGGCGTCGGGGCCGGCGGAGTTGGACTGGAACCACTCGATGTGCTTGTTCTGGCTGATCATCGACACCGGTGCGTTGCCCAGCACGACATCGGCCCAGAGCACATCTTCGGCGTGGACGTCGTCCAGCGCGTTGAAACGGAATTCAAATTCCGGCACGGATGCCTCCAGCGCGGCGCGGTGGGCGTCGTTCAGGGGCAGACATACCAAAACTTTTTTGTGCATAAGGATACCCTCACTTCCTGTGTATTCTTCTATAAGAATACTCTCCCCCGCCCCGCTCCGCAAGAGGCAAAATGGCCGCTTTCTTAAGAATTCCTTAGGATTTTATCCCACAAATCCCAAGAAGTATGTGATAAGCTGTCCACAATGCAGAAAATCTGCTATACTGACACTATGCAATACAGGAAAGGAATCATAGACTATGCAGACCATCATGATCGTAGAGGATGACCCGGACATCCGGGACGGCGTGCGCATTGCGCTGGACTGCAACCGGGTCTGGGTGGACGAGCAGGAGGCCGACCTGACCGAGACCGAGTACAAGATCCTCAAGCTGCTGATGCAGAGCCCCCATCGCATCTTCCCGGTGCAGGTCATCTACGAGACCGTGTGGGGCGAGCCGTATTTCTACGTCTCCAACGGCACCGTCATGGTGCATATCCGCAATCTGCGGATGAAAGTAGAGCATAACCCTCAGAATCCTCAGCGCATCTGCACTGTCTGGGGCAAAGGCTACCGCTTTGCGGCGCAGGACATTTCCGTCCGCTTCGTCAAAGAGAACGGCAAAGCCGGGCTTGCCTTTGAAAATGCCGTCCTCCCCGGCCAGCACCGCACCGACAGCACGAAGGTCGGCCTCACCAGCATCGAGACCATGATGGAAAAGATGCACGCAGCATGCCGCATCGAGCAGAGCGGCGAACGCTTTTGCATCACGCTGCTGTTTCCCATAGCCCTCTCAGTCACGCCGCAGGCGTGACAGCTCCCCCAGAGGGGGAGCCTCTGGCGTGTCGGCAAGGTTCATACTGTACGAACAAGGCTCAATTTATCGTAACATATAGTGCTCCGCTGTAGAGATTAGCAACAGTTTGACAAGGAACATCGTTCCGAAGCGGCTGCCCTCTGTAGCGGGGTACTTTTTTGCGTCATATCACACTTCCAGCAGTCAAATGAAAGCCGACCGGCCTGCCAAGGGTGCTCCGCACCCGGGTTTCGGCTCCCAGCATCCGCAGCGCTTCGCTTGCGTCTTGCTGGCCGCTGCCCAACCGGCTCCGGCGGGCGTGAAGCCCTTTATCAAAAAGCACTGGAAGCCCATCATCGCCGTCGTCTGCGCGGCTGCGGTGGCCGCAGCCGTGCTTGTCCCGAAGAACAGTGCAAAGCCCGCTGCCGCCAGCGCCCAGTATGTCGAGACGAGACCCGAAAAGCGGAACATCGTCAACAGCTATAGCGCCGACGGCACTATCACCGCCGCCGACACCTACACCGTCAAGCCGATGGTCAAGGGCACTGTCCTGACCGCCGACTTCGAGGTGGGCGACACGGTCAACAAGGGCGATGTGCGTCATCTACGATTTGAGCTACCTCGAGATGACGCTGGACGTCGATGAGCTGGACATTCTCGACATTCAGGTGGGCCAGAAGGCCGAGATCACCGCCGACGCCATCAGCGACCGCACCTTTGAGGGCGTCGTCACCAGCATCTCCTCCGCCGGCACCACCAGCGGCGGCACCACCACCTATCCCGTCACCATCCGCATCGACGACACCGGCAGCCTCATGCCCGGCATGAATGCCACTGCCGCCCTTGACATTCCCCCTTGCCAGCGTTATGTTATTGTTAAGGCGACAGCCGGTTTCGCCGTCTTTCGCCTCATATCAAAATCGCTCTTGTTTTATAGCTGTCTGGACTTTACACAAAATTTGGGAAAGACCCATTTTTGTCTAACTTTTGGGGTTCATTTCAGTATCCGGAGTCTCTTTTTTGGCATTTTCTTCAATGTTTTTGCAATTGGAATCTATAGTTTCGATAGCTGTTTTCTTTCAACGACATGGATAAGCTAGGCCTTATTGCTTTGCAGAAACAGCGCATCACCCGAAATTTTAATTATTTTCCGCTCTGATTCTGATATACTATCGTTAAGACATCGATTTCGGAGGTCCACATGGATACAAGTATTTTCCGTTATGTGCTCGAGGTAGAAAAATACAGAAACATCACCCAGGCGGCGAAGCGACTGTTTATCTCGCAACCGGCACTGACCAAACAGCTGAATAAGCTTGAAAAAGAGTTGGGCTTTTCGCCTTTTGACCGCACGCACAGCCCGATCAGCGTTACACCACAGGGCGAAATTTTTCTCGATTTTGCTCGGCGCTATGTGCAGCTCGAAAGCGAGATGATGGATAGTCTTCGACAGTTTAATCAGATTCCAGCAGAGCCTGTACTGATTGCCACAACGCATCGTGGTGGCGCCTACGCTGCTGTTCAGGCAGCACCTTTCATGATGACACATCCAGAGATACATCTCAGTTACCTGAATCGCAACTCTCAGCAGTGCGAAGAAGAGCTGGAAAGCGAATCCATCGACTTAGCCATCTATACTGAACCTGTACACTCCGAAAACATCGAGTATATGCCAGTACAGGAGGATCCGCTCGTATTTGTCATTCCACAGGAATCACCGATTCTGGAGGACCTAGATATCTCCGATAATTCACTCGATCATCCGGTTGAAATCGACATCAGCCGTTTCCGTAATCCGTCACTCCGATATATTCTGGCGACGCCAGGTCAGGGGCTGTATGATGCCGAAAAATCTTTTTTCAGAAAATATCACATCACACCGATTCATCCGCAGCGCATTGATTATGTTGACACACGATATCTCGTTGCCTGCAGCGGCTGTGGCATCGCCCTGTTGCCGCACACGACGATTCGTAATTCATCTACTGGTCAAAACCCGGTCTATGGCACGATAAAAGGCGATACTCTGTATCGTTATGTCATCGTCGCCCGAAAGAAGGGCCGCAACTTATCCCCTTCTGCAGAAATCGTCTGGCGCTACATGATCAGCGCATCTGCTAAAAATCGATAACATTTTGGAATCAGGTTCATAACAGAAAAAGGAGAAGCATTCGTCATTCAATTTGCAGTACAGAGCGAGTGCTTCTTTTTCTGTTTTATGGCGCTATGTCCATTCCAAATGGTTATCGTCCCATAGAAGAATCGCCATTGTCACAGTCTTGCACAATTATTCCCATTTTTGTACAATACATTTATCAAATTTGCCGGCAAATAAAAGTGCTTTAAAAATTCTGTATCACTTTTTGGGAGGATTTACTGTGAATAAGTTAAAAGAAACGAAAATCCTTGGGTTCCCTCTGTGGATGTACCTTATATTCAGTATACTGATGATGGTGATGGCAGCCAATGACTGGATGCTGACCAACATGGTCGGCGCACTCGCCTTCGCGATGATCATCGGCACGCTGCTCGGCTGGGTCGGTGACCATATCCCGGTCTGGAAGACCTGGTTCGGCGGCGGCATGCTCTTCTCCTGCCTCGTAGCCGGCGCGATGAACACCTTCCACCTGATCGGTGAAGGCTCGATGGAAGCCCTGAATACCTTCAACGGCTCCACCGGTTTCCTCGATCTCTACATTCTCGTCCTGATCACCGGCTCTGTGCTCTCGGTTGATCGTAAGATGCTCATCAAATCCTTCGCCGGATTCGTTCCGACGATTCTTGCAGGTATTGCAGGTGCACTCGGCCTCGCTGGTCTCGTAGGTGCCATCACTGGCGTCGGCGCAATCGAGGCGATCGCCACCTATGCAATTCCAGTCATGGGCGGTGGCAATGGTGCCGGTATCACACCGATGAGCAAGATGTGGGCTGCTGCAACCGGCGGTGATGCCTCCTCCTGGTATGCATCTGCCTTTGCAATCATCAGCATTGGCAATCTCTGCGCCGTCTTCATGTCTGCACTGCTGAACAAGCTCGGCCAGATCAAGCCATCCATGACGGGTAATGGTCGTCTCATGGTCGGTGAAGAAAATGTCAGCACGAAGTCCAGTGACGTGAAGCTGACCGCAGCCGACTACGCAACCGGTCTCGCACTCGGTGTCGTATGCTTCAATGTAGCTAACCTCTACGCAAAGCACATCTCCATCATCAACCATGCAAACCTCGGCTTCAGTATTCATACCTTCGCTTTCATGGTCATCCTGATGGCGATTCTGAATATGACGAATATCCTGCCGGAAAACGTGAAGGCCGGCGCAAGGGGCATGCAGCAATTCTTCGTAAAGTATATGTCCTTCCCACTGATGATTACCGTTGGTATCGGTACGAACCTCACAGACTACGCGAAGGTCTTCACAAACCCAGCGTATATCGTCATCATCATGGCGACTGTCATCGGTGCGATGATCGGAACCTTCATCGTCGGTAAGCTGTTCCACTTCTATCCTGTAGAAGGAATGCTGACTGCCGGACTCTGTATGGCAAACGGCGGTGGTGCCGGCGACGTACAGTGTCTCGGCGCTGCGCACCGCATGGAGCTGATGTCCTATGCTCAGATTTCTTCCAGAATCGGTGGTGCCATCATGCTCGTCATCGCAAGCTTCATTTTCGGTAAATTCCTGTAATCCTGGAGGTACTATATGGCAAATCAGAATCCTTTGGCTACGAATCTCACGCTTGAGCAGCAGAAAAACCTGTTCGGCAATGCTTACTTAAATATGCTCTGGCACTGTCCGACCGACCTGCGTTTCCACTACTGGGTGCATCTCCCAGACTACTACTACGACGAAGAGGAGCATGAGTACTCTCTCCTCGTCATCATCCATGGAACCGGCTGTGCAATCGAAGAGTACATCAAGCAGGCGAAGGAACTCGCCGACAAATATCATATGGCTGTGCTTGCACCTATGTTCCCGGGTGGACTCATTCAGCGCGATGACTTCAACAGCTATAAGCTCCTCTCCTGCGACGGCATCCGCTATGATCTGATTCTCCTCGATATGATCGAGGATATGGCGAAGCGCTATCCAGGCGTTCACACAGATCAGTTTTTCATGTTCGGACACTCTGGTGGCGGGCAGTTCGTAAACCGCTTCCTGCTCGCTCACCCTGATCGTCTGAAGGCCTGCTCCATCGGTGCACCTGGCCGTCCGACCTTCCTGAATCCAGACGAGGACTACTTCTGGGGTATCCGTGATTTCAAGGATTACTTCGGTTATGATGTCGACCTCGAAGCCGTAAAGAAGGTACCCGTCCTCATCAGTGTCGGCGAGCTCGACAACAAGTTTATCGGCGACTCCCCGTATGGCGATAACCGCGTAGCCCGTATGAAGAGCCTGCAGAAAAATTTCCAGGAGCACGGCGTCCATACGGAGCTGACGATCCTTCCGGGCTTCGCCCATGAGGCTGGTGAAAAGGAACGAGTGCAGGCCGCGCAGAAATTCTTTATCCAGTATTTATAACTCAAACTACAGTTTTTTGAATTTCCTTTCTTTGTACCCTCTTTTTAAAAGAGGGTACATTGCGTATTTCTTGCTTTTCCTTCATACTTGCGTACTTTTAGCAGATTATGAAAGCAAGCAGAATTTCTATTCTACGGAATCAACTATTCTGCACTGGAAGCTGCCGTCCGGCGAATCCAACAGGATGTTGATTTCCTGATGAAGTATCTCCCCAAGGTGCCTGATGATGCCTATGTGAAAGTGGAGACCACGAAGATTCTCAAACAGTACAAGGCATATATGGCACAGTTTGAAGAAATGCTGAACGATTAAAAAATCGCATAACGACAGGCACTTGTATGATGAGCTGATTTCCTATGCTGACCTGTACGACAGTGCCAGTTTTGAAGCAAAGAAAATGATCGTCAATCAGCTTATCCGCAGAGTAGATGTTTATCGTGGGTATCCGCTCAACATTACCTTCAACTTCGACCTTACGCCGTACATTGAAGGGGATGATGCAGCAACCTGCTAAAAAACGGGCGGCAAACATTCCTTTTTGAAAACGGTGTAAAGTCAAAAGTTGGGGGTTGTATAGGAACTGCCTGCAAAGGCCTGAAAACGGTGCAGGCGAAGCAATGCAGTCCCAAAAATCGGCTTCAGCAAAAAGAAAAGCACCATACTTCACATGAAGTATGGTGCTTTTTTGGTGGAGAATAGCGGGATCGAACCGCTGACCTCTTGCATGCCATGCAAGCGCTCTCCCAGCTGAGCTAATCCCCCATAGCCTGTGTCGTTCCTGACGACGTGTGTTATTATACCAGCTGAAAGGAGAGTTGTCAACAGCTTTTTTCAAATTCGTGCAAAAAAGTCCCGCCGGGTGCATTTCTGCCTCCGGCGGGACTTGCGTTCAGAAGAACTCAGGCTTTGGTGTACTGACGGTCGAAGATCTGGGGTGCTGCCTTGATGAGCAGCACAGCGCCCACCACAGTGATGAGTGTCTCCGGCAGCATGTAGCTGGCGTTGTACACGAGGCTGTAGGTCCAAGCGCTCAGACCCTCATTCAGGTTGCCCCAGACGAGGACGCCAGACAGGAAGCTGCACATGAAGCGCAGGAAGCCTGCGATAGCCGTACCGACGGCCACGCCGACCATCCGGTTCTTGAAGGGGCGGGCGAAGAACTCTGCGGTACCCAGAGCCATAAAGGCCACCAGATAGTCCAGCAGGATCTCGCCGAGGAAGTAGATAAAGGTGGGCGTCGGGGGAGCCCAGAAGCCCAGCAGCATCTGCAGGCAGCCGTTCACCAGACCGGTGAACAGACCCCACTTGACGCCGTGGCGGAAGGAGACGAGCACGAAGGGCAGCATACTCAGCAGAGTGACGCTGCCGCCGTTGGGCATGGTGAAGATCTTGATGTTGGCCAGCACGGTGCCGATAGCCACCATCAGCGCGCACTCCACCAGCACCCGGGTCTTGGAGTAGGATTTCGACATGAGGATTCCTCTTCTCATAATAATAGTACACAAAAACAAAAATACGCCTGCTTTTGTTGGCAGGCGCACGGGCTGTTTGTGAAAATCGGGACCTTTCCGCAAACTACCTACGCCGGCATTACCCGGATCAGGTTCAAGGGTCTCTGCTTCCAGCAGATCTCAGCCTCACGGCGCCCCTGTTTTCATGTCCGCTTTCAGTATAGCCGCTCTCCGCCAAAAGTCAAGCCCCCGGCGGTATATCGGCCCGCCGGGTCACATATTCTGGAACAAGCACACTTTGGCGGGAGGGAGCAGTCATGAAAGGTGATCCGGAACAGCGGGCGCTGCTGCTGGGAGAGTACATCGTGGAGCATGGGGCCACCGTGCGGGCGGCGGCGCGGGCCTTCGGCTGCAGCAAGTCCACCGTACACAAAGACGTGTCGGTGCGGCTGCGGACGGTAGGCCCGGAGCTGTTCCGGCAGGTGCAGATGGTGCTGGCCCGGAACAAGGCCGAGCGCCATCTGCGGGGCGGCGCGGCCACCCGGGAAAAATACCACAAGCCTCGTTAACGGAAAGCGGCGGTGTCCAGGCACCGCCGCTTTGTCATGTCATCTGGTGGAACTGCTCCAGCGCCGCCTTTTCCAGCCGGCTCACCTGTGCCTGACTGATGCCGATCTCCCGGGCCACCTCCATCTGGGTCTTGCCTTTGAGGTAGCGCAGTTCCATGATGCGCTTTTCGCGCGGGGTGAGGCCCGCCACGGTCTGGCGGAACTGCAGGCCGCTGATCCAGCTGTCCTCGCCGTCGGGGTCGCGCACCTGGTCGATGACGTACACCGCATCGCCGCCGTCGGCGTAGACCGGTTCCTCAAGACTCAGCGGCTCCACCACCGATTCCAGCGCCGCCGACACCTCGCGGCGGGACAGACCGGTCTTCTGGGCGATCTCGTCCACGGTGGGTTCACGGCCCAGCTGCTTTTCCAGCTCCTCGCGGGACTGCATGGCCCGGTAGGCCGTGTCCCGGAGGCTGCGGCTCACCCGCAGGGCGTTGTTGTCCCGCAGGAACCGCCGTATCTCGCCGATGATCATCGGCACGCCGTAGGTGGAGAACCGCACCTGCTGGGCCGGGTCGAAGTTGTCGATGGCCTTAATGAGCCCGATGCACCCCACCTGAAACAGGTCGTCCATGTTCTCGCCCCGCTGCGAAAAGCGCTGCACCACGCTGAGCACCAGCCGCAGATTGCCCTCTATCATGCTCTGGCGGGCCTTTTTGTCCCCTGCCCGCGCCCGGGTGAGCAGGTCGCGCTTCTCCTGCTCGGACAGTATCGGCAGTTCGGCGGTGTTCACGCCGCACAGCTCAACCTTGTTGTACATCCCCTACCCTCCGGTTTCGTTTCAATTTCACCGGAAGTATGGCCGCAGGGGCAGGATAACATTCATTCCAAATTCAGGGGGCTACTCCCCCAGCTGTTCCCTCAGCTGCCGTATAATCCTTTTCTCCAGCCTCGAAATATAGCTCTGGCTGATGCCGATGGCGTCTGCCACCTCCTTCTGGGTCCGCTCCACGCCGTCCAGCAGGCCGAAGCGCAGCTCCATGATCGCTCCCGGGGCGAGAGCTGCTCCACCGACCGGCGGAGGCTGGCCCGCTCGGCGTCCTGTTCGAGACGCTGGCCCACCTGATTCTCCTCGCTGCTCAGCACGTCCGACAGCAGCAGCTCGTTGCCGTCGCCGTCGATGTTCAGCGGCTCGTCGATGCTGGCCTCCTGCCGCCGGTTGGAGCTTTTGCGCAGATACATCAGGATCTCGTTGCCGATGCAGCGGCTGGCGTAAGTCGCCAGCTTGATGCTCCGCTCGGGCGTGAAGGTGTTCACAGCCTTGATGAGCCCAATGGTGCCGATGGACACCATATCCTCCGAGGGGACGCCGCTGCCCTCGTATTTCTTCGCAAGGTACACCACCAGCCGCAGGTTATGGGTGATGAGCTCATCCCGGGCGGCGGGGTCTCCGTCGGCCATCCGGGCCAGAAGGGCTTTTTCCTCTTCCGGGGTCAGGGGCGGCGGCAGACCCGGCCCGCCGTTCAGATAATGTACGCCGCCCGTCCAGCTCAGTCTGGCCCAGAGGCGCTGCAAAAGATTTACAAATCGTTGAAGCACAGGTATATTCCTCCCACTGTATTGTCATTTGCCCAGCAGCGCCGCCGTTTCCGCGCTGACGAGAGCCGTCCATCCGCCCGGCGGAGGCGGCATATCGCAAAACGCTGCGTATATTCCGTCCTGTTTTCTACCGTTTGACCCAAGCGCGGCAGGCAGGGCGGGCAGCAGACAGTGTCCCGCGACGGTCTGACAGGGTACGAACCGCACGCCCCACTCCGGGCGAGGCTCTGCGCCGACGCCCGCGAGGCAGGCGTCCAGATACGCCCTCACCCCGGCGGGCAGAGGCACGGCATCCAGCCGCACCAGCACCACCGCCCGACCCGAAAGCGGCTCCTGCACATGGAAGCCGGTGTCGCAGAAGACGCTCAGCGGGACGACCTGCCCGGCCACCGACAGCTCCGCCCCAAAGCAGGCCGGGCCGCTGCGGCCCAGAACGTGCAGCACCCCCTCTACCACGCCGCAGACCCCCGCTGTGGACGCCAGCAGCAGCCCCGGCGACACCGGCAGATAGAAGCTGAGGTTGTTGCAGGCCGCACCGGGCAGGAAAAGCGCCCCCGTGAGGGTCAGATTGAGCAGGACGAACCACGCCGTGAGCCGGGCGGTGTTCCGCGCCCCCTGCCAGCCGTAGGCAGCGGCTACGCAGAGGGCGGCGGACGTACCTTTAT
>OJJY01000363.1_pt1 | contig 17969 bp, 18 predicted proteins | sample 1596421 | NCBI WGS metagenome assembly OJJY01 (sample SAMEA4350151, study PRJEB24818) | metagenome | biome: human; feature: gut; material: faeces | place: Denmark | collected 2013-09 | reverse complement strand
GCGGCTCAGGGACGTATTTCGCCTGCGTCTCCGCAGCCCCTTTCACCAGCCGGGGCCTCTCTGGGCAGAGCGCATCAGGGTACTCGGTTCCCATCTTCGCCTTTCAACGAGATTCAGTTTAGCACATCCCTGCCGGAATGTCAAGCGCTGGCTTTTTTCTTATTTTTCTGCGTTCCGGCCTAGCATTTCTCGGGCATTGGCCAGCGAAAGCTCTGTGACATGGTCGCCGGAGATGAGGCGGGCCAGCGCCTCTACACGGCCATTCGCGTCCAGCGGGTGTATCTCAGTATAGGTACGCTCGTTCGTGATATTTTTCTGGATAAGCAGATGGCAGTCGGCCAGTGCAGCGATCTGCGCCGTATGAGTGATGCAGAGGATCTGATGGCCCTCGGCGCTCTGACGCAGTACCTCGCCGATACGGCTGGCTGCTTTGCCCGATACGCCGCTGTCGATCTCGTCGTAAATAACGGTCGGCACGGCGTCCTTATCAGCCATTGCGTTTTTAATTGCAAGGGTAATACGGCTCAACTCACCGCCCGAGGCGATCTTTGCCAGAGGCTTCGGAGCTTCGCCGGGGTTTGTGGAGATATAGAACTCGACGCTATCCTGCCCATGGCTGGCCAGCGGGCCGCGCGAATGGCGAAGCGTCATCCGCACACCCGGCATGTTCAGGAAGTCCAGCGTGCCAGAGATACGCTTGTTCAGCTCATCGAAGGCTTTCAGACGGGTCTGGGTCAGAGCTTCGGCCTTTTCCCGCGCGAGGGTGTAAAGGCGGCGCTGCTCTTTCTGCAAGTGCTCTACCCTCTCCTGCGAGGACTGTATCATCTCAAGTTCTTTCCGTGCCCTCTCCCCGAAAGCGAGGATGTCCTCTACGGTGTCTCCGTACTTCCGCCGGAGCTTATAGATAAGGTCGATGCGCTGCTCGATCTCGTCCAGCTCTGCGTCGTTGGTGTCGTAGGCGTCCAGACGGCCAATGAGGTCTGCGGCAACGTCCTTCGCGGTATAATAAAGGTCGAGCAGCTGGCCCGCACCGGCAGACAGCTCTCCGTCGAGCTGTGCCGCTGCATCCACAGCGTTGGAGGCTTCGCCCAGAAGGTCAACAGCCCCCGGGGCCTCGTCGCCGCCGGAGAGCAACGCATAACACTGTGCGATACGGTCTCGGATGGTGGACGCATTTGCCAGCACTTTGCGGCGGCTTTCCAGCGTCTGCTCCTCCCCTGCCGTCAGGCCGGCATCGTCGATCTCCTGCACCTGATAGCTCAGCAGGTCGATACGGCGCTGCTTTTCGCTCTCGTCGGTTATCATGGCGTCCAGCGCCTTTTTGACGCTGACCAGTTCCCGGTAGATAGCATAATACGCCTGATACTCAGCGCTGTTCTGGGCGTAAGCATCCAGAATGCCCTCATGACGGGCCGGGTTCAGCAGACCCACGGAGTCGTGCTGACCGTTGATGTTGATAAGCCCCCCGCACAGCTCCCGCAGGACGGCGGCAGTGGCCGGCATCCCGTTGATACGGCAGGTGCTCTTACCCTCGGCGGTGATCTCACGGCTGAGCAGCAGGGCCTCCGAGCGCTCATAGCCTGCCTTTTCGAGGCTGTCGAGAACAGCAGGCGGCACGTCCTCGAACGCGGCCCGGATGACGGCCTTAGCCGCGCCGGTGCGCACAAGATCCTTGGAAGTGCGGTTGCCCAGAATGGCGTTGATGGAGTCGATGAGGATGGATTTACCTGCGCCCGTCTCACCGGTCAGGACGTTGAGGCCCTTTTCGAAATGGACGTTTGCTTTCTGGATAACTGCAACATTTTCGATTTGCAGGCTGCTCAGCATAGTTTCACTCCCGCGTTTATTTCTGCCCGATATGACGGGTCAGTTCCGAACAGATGGTCTTTGCGTCCCGCTCCGAACGGGCTACGATAAGGAATGTATCGTCGCCGGAAAGCGTACCGACGACATTCTTCCATTTCAAGGCGTCGAATACCTCACAGGCAGCGTTCGCCATGCCGGAGTAGCACTTCACCAGCACGACATGTCCGGCAAAATCCACCCCCAGCACCGACTCGTGGAATATCGTCTCAAATCGGCCCTGCATCTTGGGGTTGAGGCTTTCGTTGTGGCTGGAAACATAGCGGTAGCCGTCGGCGGTGGCAGCTTTGACGAGGCACAGCTCCCGGATGTCCCGGGAAATGGTAGCCTGTGTCACATCGAAGCCCTCCTGGCGCAGATGCTCGAGAAGTACCTCCTGTCGGCTAATGGGATGTTCCTGAATGAGGCGGAGGATCGTCTGCTGACGTTCCGTCTTGCCTTTTGCCTCAGCTGGATTGTTTCGGCCCATATTCCTTGCCTCCTCTTGTTATTATCTCCGGCTGCGCAGCTTCTGGTCGATGGCCTGAAACTGGTCCGCCCTGCTGAAGGTGACGAGCTGTACGATCTGGTCGGAGAGGCGTATCTCCGCCGTCGAGCCGGCACTGAGCGGATATTCCGCTGCGCCGTCGCAGCTCAGAAACACTTCGTTGTCGATGACCTGCCCCACACAGATGTTTATTTTGCGCTCCTGAGCAAAGACCATCGCAGGGCTGGTCAGACTGTGGGGACAGATGGGAGTGACGACGATGCCCTTGGTCTGCGAGTCCAAGATCGGCCCGCCGGCCGCCAGAGAATAGGCTGTGGAGCCTGTAGGGGTCGCAACGATGACGCCGTCACCACGGTAATGCTCTACGAGGATGTCGTCGCAGTAGATGCTGAAGTCGATGGCCTGCTGCAGGCGGCCTTTCGTCACGACCACATCGTTGAGGGCATGGCCTTCCCAGCCATCCTCGCCCAGCACCCGCACATAGAGCAGCATCCGGCTGTCCAGCATATATTCTCCCCGCACCAGAGCGGCGAGTTTTTCTTCCATTTCATCCACCTCACAGGTGGCGAGGAAGCCGCAGCGTCCGATGTTAATGCCGAGGATGGGTTTTTGATATTGCAGCGTAAAATTTGCCTCGTGCAGGATGGTTCCATCACCACCGATGGTCAGGATGACATCGGTGCGAGGAAGGCATTCTTCCAAAGGAAGGTACTGTACACCTTCCACATAGCAGGACTCTTTCAGGTCATCCCGCATCAGGACGACAGCTTCCTGCATCAGCAGGAGCTGCGCTGCCCGGCGGGCAGTGTCGGCAGCCTGTTCCTTTCCGGGGTTTGGCGAAATGTAAACAGTCATAGGGCGGTTTATTCCTCCGTCTCCCAGCAGATTTACTTGTCCAGAGAGCTGTGGCTTGCCGCTACGACCTGTTCGGCAACAGAATCATCCAGCACACCGGGCTGTTCGCTCTTCTGGACGAACATCAGGTACTCAATGTTGCCCTCAGGGCCTTTGACGGGGCTGAAATCCAGTCCGCGCACGACGAAACCGTTTGCAGCGGCATAGCCCATCGCATTGTGGAGCACTTCGCGGTGGGTGGCAGGGTCGCGGACGACACCGTTTTTACCCACCTTCTCGCGGCCAGCCTCGAACTGAGGCTTGACGAGGCAGACACCCATTGCGTCGGGCGTCGTGATAGCCTGCGCCACCGGGAAGATATGATGCAGCGAGATAAACGATACGTCCACGCTGAAAAACTCAATAGGCTCTGCCAGCATGTCCAGCGTGACATTGCGGATGTTGGTGCGCTCCATGTTGACGACGCGCTCGTCAGTGCGCAGGCTCCATGCCAGCTGACCGTAGCCGACGTCCACAGCATAGACCTTGACTGCACCGTTCTGCAGCATACAATCGGTAAAGCCTCCGGTGGACGCACCAATGTCCATACAGACCTTGCCGTTCGGCGTCAGAGGAAAGCACTGCATTGCCTTTTCCAGTTTGAGGCCGCCGCGGCTGACATAGCCGATGTCATGGCCGCGCACCTCGACCTTGGCGTCTTCCTTTATCATCTCGCCGGCCTTGTCCACCTTCTGCTCGTTGACAAAAACGACACCGGCCATGATGAGGGCTTTGGCGCGCTCACGGCTCTGGATCATGCCGTGCTGTACCAGATATTGGTCCAAACGAATTTTCAAAGTGTTTTCTCTCCTTTCGGGTCCGCTTCCCGCACAGCCTCGGCCAGATGTGCGGCATCCAGCCCGGTTGCCTGTTTGATTTGAGGCACCGTCGCGTGAGGCAGGCACAGCTTCTTCACAGCACGGTGGATGTACCGGCCCTGCCAGCCAGCATCCTGCAGGGCGCGGGCAAGGTGTTCGCCGATGCCGCCGCAGGCCACGCACTCTTCGGCCATCAGAACGACGGGATAGGCAGAAAGGTCACGAATCAGTTCTTCCTCAAACGGGAAGATGCGCACCAGCTTATAAACATCGCAGGGGATGCCCTCTTTAGCCAGCAGCTCTGCGGCAGTGAGAACATCTTCTACCTCATCGGCGTAGCTCACCAGTGCGGTCTTTGCACCCGGTGTGAAAATGAGTTTATCGTATTCCTTGCCCGAGCAGCCGTATTTTGCCAGAGCTTTGCTCTCTCCGCCGCGGGGGTAACGGATGGCCCGGGGACCCTGCATCTCATGGCTCAGCAGGATGGGAAGCCAATGCCGCAGTTCTTCGTAGTTTGAAGGCGAATAGATAGGCATTCCGGTCTGGCTGAGAAAAGCCGGGTCGTAGATGCCCTGGTGCGTCTCACCGTCTCCGGGGACGAAACCTGCACGGTCCACCGCGAAGACGACATTTTCACGCAGAAGGTTGACGTCATGGATGATCTGGTCGTAGCTGCGCTGCAGGAAGGTCGAATAAATGCAGACCACCGGCAGCATCCCCTTGCTGGCCAGACCAGCTGCAAAGGTCACGGCATGCTGTTCGGCCATGCCGACATCGAAGAAGCGCTCCGGATGGGCATGACTGAAAAACTGCAGACCTGTGCCATATTTCATGGCGGCAGTAATGGCACAGAGGGTCTTATCGGTGTCTCCGGCAGCGCTGAGCGTCCGGCCAAAGGCATTCGAGAACGACTCTGCCGGAGCGACCTCGGGGTCAGGGATGCCGGTCAGGTCGAACTTGGAAACGCCATGGTAATTGCCGGGGTTCGACTCAGCGGGCGCATAGCCCTTGCCCTTTTTCGTCACGACATGGAGCAATGTCGGCCCGGGCTGAGCACAAACAGTCTGGAAAATGCGTTCCAATTCCGGCTCGTCGTGGCCGTCGATGAGTCCAAAATAGTGAAACCCCATATCCTCGAACATCGTGGAATGGTACATGGCCCGGCGAATTGCTTTTTTGCTGTTCTGAAGAGCGCTTTTGATGGGCGCTCCGATGACAGGCACACCGTTCAGGAAACTGTTGATATTTTCCTTGGCCGTAAAATAGCCGTTTGTGGTGCGCAGATGGCCCAGATAGCTTGCCAACGCACCGACATTATGGGAAATGGACATTTTATTATCGTTAAGGATGACCAGGAGATTGTCCAGCTTTCCGATATTGTTCATTCCCTCGTAGACCATGCCGCCGGTGAACGCACCGTCGCCGATGATGGCCACCACATGGCCCGGCTCCCCTTTCAGCTTTTTGGCCCATGCGATGCCGATGGCAACAGAAAGAGCCGTATTGCCATGTCCGGCGATAAAAGCGTCATGGGCGCTCTCATTGGGATTCGGAAAGCCCGAAAGTCCGTCCAGCTGCCGCAAGGTGCCAAAGCGCTTATACCTCCCGGTCAGGAGCTTATGGGTGTAGCACTGATGTCCTACGTCAAACACGAAAGCGTCCTGAGGGGTCTCAAAGACACGATGAAGTGCTACCGTCAACTCGACCGCGCCGAGATTGGAAGCAAGATGTCCGCCTGTTTTGGATACGCTGTCCAGCAGAAACTGACGGATCTCGCCGCAGAGCTGCTGGATCTGCGCGCTGTTCAAGCGCTTCAGGTCACGAGGCTGTGAAATATTCTGAAGCAATGAAGGATGCATAAAATGACCGTCCTCCTCACATTTTAAATTCCTGATGTTTTTTACTTAGACAAGGTGCATGGGATACAGGCAGCCGACCACGATGCCGACGACCATGCCGGCCATGACCTGCAAGGGCGTATGGCCGACCATCTCCTTCAGATGCATATTCTGCAAAAACGGAGAGTTCTTTTCGCTGATGTCGATCCACTCTTCGATCATCTGGTTGAGCACTTTGGCCTGCTCGCCCGTCTCGTGGCGCACACCCATTGCATCGTGCATGGTGATGATGGCGACCACACTGGCCACAGCAAAAATAGCCGAACTGACTCCCTCGCTGCGGGCTGCGGCAATGACCATCGCGCAGACTGTCGCGCTGTGAGCACTGGGCATACCGCCGTCGCCCCACATCCTCTCGAGCTGGAACTTGCCCAGCAGGATAAAGTTGATGATGGTCTTGAGCACCTGTGCAACGAACCAGCCCACGATGGAAACAGTCAATATCTCGTTGACCGAGAACAATTCTTTGATAAATTGCATAGTTTGTTCACCTTCTTGAATTTTATCGCAATCCCACAGCCGACGTCTCAAAAAGCAGCGCATTTGCGATATGTAGTCCTGTGCGATTTCTGAGACGATTTCGGCGCAGAATGCGACCGGCTCAGCTGCGGCGGTTCAGCAGTGTGCGGGCCAGCTGCTCCAAAAACGCACTCTTTTCGCCGAATGCGTCGCGCAGCGCTGTGCAGGTCTCGTCATTCAGCTTTTCCGCCAGCTGCATGGCACCGTCAACGCCGAACAGGGTGACAAAAGTCGTTTTGCCATTTTCGCTGTCGCTGCCAATGGGTTTGCCCAGCTGCTCGGCGGTTCCGGTCACGTCCAGCACATCGTCCACGACCTGGAACACGAGACCGATGCCATAAGCATATGCTTCCAGCGCCTTACGCTGAACCTCATCGGCCTGTGCTGCAGCACCGCCCATCTGGATGGCTGCATTGATGAGTGCGCCGGTCTTGTTGCGGTGGATGAGACGAAGCTGTTCCTCGGTAGCGGCAAGCGCCTCATATTTCAAATCGAGTTCCTGACCGTACACCATGCCTCGGCTGCCTGCACCTGCGCCCAGCGCCTGTGCCGCGTGGACACAGACAGAAGCGGGAGCAGGCGCACCGGCGACTGCCTCGAAAGCCTCGGTCAGCAGGACGTCACCGGCCAGCATCGCGGTGGATTCGCCGAATGCCTTGTGGCAGGAGGGCTTGCCGCGGCGCATATCGTCGTTATCCATGCAGGGCAGGTCATCATGGATGAGCGAATAGCAGTGCAGCATCTCGACTGCGGCTGCAAACTGCTCAGCTGCCTCGGCATTGCCGTGGAGCATATCACACACGGCCAGCACCAGCACAGCGCGAATGCGCTTGCCGCCGCCCAGCAGGCTGTAGCGCGCTGCGCGGCAGACGTCAGATTCCTCAGGCAGATAGCGCTCACACGCCTGACTCAGTGCCTTTTCAGCACGGGCCAGATATTCGTCATACTGCTTTTTATACTCTGCGCTCTCCATAATGGTTCCTCCCTGCAAACTGTTTGCTTTTATTCTTCTGTTTCGGGTCCTGCCTTTTCGCTGCGGGAAGCATCGATCTCCTCCATTTGAAGCGATGTTTTTTCCAGTGCAGCATGGCAATATTCCATCAGCGAAGCCGCTTCTGCGTAGAGCTTGACCGACTCAGAAAGGGTCGTCTCTTCGCTCTGCATCTGACTCAGGATGGTTTCCAGACGGGCCATGCCGTCTTCAAAGCTTTTGGGTGCTCTCATTCAGTTCCTCCACGGACGTGACCGTACATTCTGCTGTGTGCGCTGCACCGCGCAGGGTGAGCTTATCACCGGTTGCAAGAACATCTGCACTGCACAGCCTGCCTTTGCTGTCATATACCATCGCATAGCCGCGCCCCAGTACCCGGTAGGGGCTGAGCGAGTCGGCCAGTGCTGCGGTGTGGCGCAGCTGCGCCTGTCGCTTCTGAATACAGCTCTGCGCAGCCGCCTCGAGTTCTTTCTGCACTGCGGCAAGCTCTGCCTGCCCACCGGTCAGTTTCCGACGGGTCATGTCATAGGAAAGCTGCTGCTCGGCCATCATCAGACGGCCAGACGCTGCATCCAGACGGCGCTGCATCGCGCTCTGGCAGCCCTGTTCCAGCTGGGACAGGGCCCGCAGAAGCTCTGCACGATCCGGCACGGCTAATTCTGCCGCAGCCGATGGGGTCGGCGCACGGCGGTCCGCCACAAAGTCTAAAATGGTAAAGTCTATCTCATGCCCAATAGCACTGATAAGCGGCACTTTGCAGCGGTAAGCTGCCCGGGCGATGACCTCGGCGTTGAAGACCCAGAGGTCTTCCCTGCTGCCGCCGCCCCGGGCTACGATAATTTCGTCTACCCGACCGCTTTTGTCCAGCTTTCCGATGGCATCTGCGACCTGCTGCGCCGCCTCAAAGCCCTGCACATTGACCGGGCAGAGCAGGAGTTTCGCCGCAGGCCAGCGCCGACCAATGACATTGCGAATGTCCTGCAATGCCGCGCCGGTCTTGCTGGTGACGACGCCGATGCATTTGGGATACGTGGGCAGCGGCTTTTTGTGCTCTACCGCAAAAAGTCCCTCCTGCTCGAGTTTGGCTTTCAGCTGCTCAAAAGCAAGCTGCGCCGCACCAATGCCGTCCGGGAACATCTCGTTGACATAGATCTGGAACGCTCCGTCCCGCTCATAAAGAGTAGCACGACATCGCACGACTACCTTCATGCCCTCTTCCGGGCGGAAGCCCAGCCGCCGCGCATCTGAGCGGAACATCACCGCTTTGACACTGGCGCTGGCGTCCCGGAGAGAAAAATAACAGTGGCCGCTGCGGGCGTTCTGTACGAAGTTTGCGATCTCGCCCCGCAGCGCCAAATCGAACAGGATGTCATTTGCATCCAGCAGCGTCTTGACATACTGGTTCAGGGCCGAGACGGTGATCACTTCAGCCATAGCCCGGCCTCCCGTGCGGCGAGGATAGATACGCCGATGGCGTTGTCACTGGAATACTGGCCGGGTACGAAATACACCTGCGGGAGGCGCTGCTGCACCCAGCTGCGAATGATGTCACTGCTCATCACGCCGCCTGCACAGACCACAGCAAGCCCGGGATATTCCTTCTGAGCCGCTTTGGTCATCTTGACCACGGTATCTGCCACGCAGAGCAGGCAGTACTTACAGACATAGGCAGGGCTTTTGCCAGCTGTCAACAAAGCATTGCACTGGTTTTCCAGCCCGGAAAGGCTGCATTCCATGCCTCGGACACTGGATTTCGGTTTTATCGTCACATCACATTCCGCGGCCAGACGAGAGACTTCGACGCCAGCCGGGAATCCAAAGCCCAGCTTGACGCCCACACGGTCCACAGCCTGTCCGGCGTAGAGGTCGGAGCTGGTCCCCAGCGTCTCGATATGCTTCACTTCATCGCAAAGGAGCAGGTCAGTCGTGCCGCCGGAAATATGGAACAGCAGTGTTTTCTCGCGGAAGAACTCTTCACCCTTGGCCGCAAACAGTGCCGCCGCCGCATGGCCCTGCTGATGGGTCGTGCGGACGAGCGGGATGCCCCGGGCCAGCGCGAACGCCTCGGCAGCGCTGACGCCCGCCAGAAAACAGGGCATATAACTGCCCTCTACCGGACGGGGCTTTTCCGACACGCCTACGGCACTGATTTTGGTCAAATCGAATTCACCGCTCAGTTCTTTCAGCATCTCAGGCAGAGCGGCTGTGTGGTGAAAAAGGGCGTCGCTCTGGCGCAGCCCAAGCTGGCCCTCCTTCACCGGAAGGAAACGCTTTTTTGCGCAAACAACCTCTCCGGCTATATCAAAGACAGCCAGAGAGGTTGCATAATTGCTGGTGTCGATGCCCAGCGTATAGCTGCTCACAGCTGCTCAGGCTCTGCGTCCAGACCCTGCTCGCGTGCCACCGTACCCAGCAGACCGTTGACGAACTGATAATCCTCGTCTGCGCCATACTTTTTGGTCAGCTCAACTGCCTCATTGATGACGACGCCAGGCTTTTTCTCGTCGCCGTACAGCATCTCGGCCAGACCCAGACGGAGCACCGTCAGGCTCACGCGGGGCAGACGCTCCATCGTCCAGTTGCGCAGATGGGCGCTGATGAGATCGTCCACCTCTGCGGAATGCTCATAATAAGCCCGCAGCAGGCGCTGGCCAAAAACATCCACCGGATGCTCTTCATCGCACTCGTGGTGGTTGTCCAGAGCCTCCTGCAGGGGAATGTCACCAAAGGTCTGAGAAAATGCCAGCAGAAATGCATTTTCGCGTGCTTCACGACGGGGCAAAATATTTTCCATAATGTTCCTCTCACAGCGGCAAGGCCCTCCCTTTTGCGGGAAGGCCGACCGCAATTCTCTTTTACGTTTTGTTTCTTGGCTCAGGCCTGCGGCTCAGCCGCCGGGGCCAGACCGGCAATGACAAGGTCAACGCGGCTGACCGTGACATTGGTCATGTTCTGGACGGCAGACTTGACGTTTTCCTGCACCTTTTCAGCCACAGCCGGGATGCGCGCGCCAAAGGCTGCTACAATTTCCAGAGTGATCTCTGCCGTGCCGTCCCGCATCTCTACGGTAACGGGCGACTGGACGTTGGCGCGCTCGAGAAGGTCTTTCACCTTCCGGTTCTGCTTGCCGCAGGACACTTCTGCCACGCCCTCGATCTCCAGCGCTGCACAGCGGGCGATCTTGCCGATGACCTCTGTGGAGATCTGCAGACTGCCGCCTTTAAGATCCATGTTCTGTAAATCCATTCTATGGCCCTCCATCCAAAATGAGCGAATGCCCATTTTATTTTATGCGTTCCATGCAAAGAGAGTACCCCTTTGCAAAACCTTTGATGTCATTATACCATTTTCTCCGGTTTTATACAACACCTTACTTCACTTCCACCACAGTAATATTCTGCGCAGTCACCTCGCTCTTGCTGAGCACGATGTCCCGTATCTGGGCCACCTGTGCCGCCGTCAGCGCGTCGCCGGAGGTCATCACGGTCAGGTCAGCCCGGCCGGACTGCAAAAAGCAGAGGCAGTCGGCAAAGCCTTTCGCCTTGACCAGCGTTTCTATCTCATTTTCTGCGTTGAGGTCTTCGAGGTTGGAAGTCAGCTGCTGGGTATAACCTTTTTTCTCCTCGGCGGAAAGGCCCGAGGTCTTGAGGGTCTTCTGGATCGTGTCCATCGCTTCATCGTGAGCTTTCTGGCGCTTGAGACGGGCTTCCTCAAAGAATTTCGCTCCTGCGTCGTTGGCCACGCTGACGAGCTGGGCCTCCCCATAATTCTTGTTGGCACTGGATATCGCTTCGGCCTCCGTCATCAGCCCATCGGTAACGGGTGCTGCCACAGGATCACCCTCCACAGCCACCGCCGAGACGTTGACAGCCTCTTCATCCACACCGATGCCGGTGCGGGCATACTGCCAGTTAAGGTATACCGCCACGACCAGCGCGGCCGCAAGGGTCAGCGCTGTGACCCTGCGTGTGTTTTTGGTGATAGCTCTCATTTGTGTCTCCTCCTTGCATAACTTATATTTCATCGCTGCAAAAAATCATTCCCGGCGCTGCTCTACGCAGATGCGGTTGGACGGAACATCCAGCAGCGCCCCCACCAGCTCGGTGATTCGGGCGGCGACCCGGACATCTCCCCCGCCCTCGCACACCACGGCCGCCCCGCACACTCTGGGGGTGCAGACTGTCTGTGCCAGCGCGGTCCCGTCGTCCAGCAGCACATGGGTCTGCTGTTCCTGGGTCTGTCCCGAGAGCGTGTCCAGAGCATAGATGGTCTCCTCTCCGCTTTCCAGTGTTATCATCACGGTGGTCTTTCCCGCGCCCTCTACCTGCGCGATGAGGTCGGAAAGCTGCTGCTCGAGTTGCTGGCGGTAGACGTTGTCATCCGCCGGAGCGGCGCTTGCTGCGGTGGTCTTCTCTGAAGGGGTGAACAGCTCCGACAGCAGGATGAGCAGCATGGCCGCCGCGCCCAGCAAAACCGCCAGCCGGGTGCGGTTTTCCTTCTGTGCGAGGTCCTTCAGCCGTGAAAAAAGCTCGTTGTTCATAGCACATCCTCCCCGCTGGGGCTGTTCCATTTGATGCATTCCGGTCTTAGCTGAAGCTGTCCTTCCAGCAGCGCTTCTATTGCCCGCTTCTGCGAGGCAGTGACGGCGTCCTGAGGGACGATCTGTACCTCAGCCGCTTCCACGCCCTCAGAGGTCTGGCTCAGAATGATATTCAGCCTGAGCGAAACACCTGCCTCGCTGAGACAGCGTTCTTCGAGCGTACGGGAGAGTTCTTCTGCCGTCTGTGCCAGAACAGCATCCTCCAGACTGCCTACCGAGACCGCCGGCACCTGCGGCAGTTCCAATGCGGCAAACTGCGCCTTTGCGCCGGGCAGAGCATCCGCAAAGACTACTAGAATATATAGCCCTGCCACCGCTTTTATGCACTTCTGCCCCCAGCCCGGCCCCACAAAGCGGGCCGCCAGCTCGGCACAGATACAGGCTGTACAGAAGACCGCCGCCGCACGCTCCAGCGCCTGCATCACGAACCACCTCCTACCATAAAAAGCAGAGCCACCCCTGCCGCTGCCAGCCCGAAGAAGAGGGCCACAGCTGCTGCCATACAGCGCACCGCCTCGGCGAAGCAGTCGAACAGGGCGCGGCAGCGCGAGATGCCCGTCAGGCTGCAAAGCAGACTGCACCCCATAAGCAGGGCCAGCTGGATCATCAGCCCCAGATAGAGCGGCACGAATTCTGCCCCCAGCACCGACAGCGCTGCCAGCCCCAGCCCGCTCTTGAGCATCTGCACCCCTGCAAGGATGGACTCCGACGCACTGCTGAGAGTCTGCCCGATGATGGGCACGCTCCCGGCCAGAAGCTGGCCGGTGCGGAGCGAAAAGCGGTCCAGCTGGAACGCCGCAGCCCGCTGCAAGCCCAGCAGAGCGACCAGCAGTTTCCCGGCCCAGCCCAGCGCTTGGCGGAGGGCACTGCCGACACCCTTGCAGAAGACGCCCAGCGCCGGTTCTGCGCTGATGCAGCAGGCCATGCTGAGCATCAGATAACAGTGGAGCAGAGGCTGCACGAAGGCTGCGGCCAGCTGTGCCAGAAAACAGAGCGCCGTCAGCAGCGTTCCGCTGGCTGCGCTGCCTGCCGCCGCTTCGCCGCCCAGCGTGAGGACGCCTGCATAGACGGGCAGAAAGCCCAGCAAGAAGCTGCGCCAGCTCTCCATCTGCGCGCAGAGCGTCTGTGCCTCTTCCACCAGATTCCCCCAGAGCAGGACACCACAGCCGCCCGCCGCAGCCAGATCCAGCAGATCGCTGTCGGCGCACTCTCCCGCCAGAAGCCCCAGCACCGCGGTCAGTGTCAGGAACAGGAGGACCGAGGTATAGTCCCGGGCCGTCTGCTGCACCATTGCCCCCAAGGACTGGGGCAGAAAGCTTTTCAGTGTCTCCCACGGCGAGGATGCGGCGTCCTCCAGATCAATGCGGCTCTGCTGTAAATACGGCTCCCAGAGGGCGCTCCCGGGCAGCGTTGTGTCCGAAGCGGCCCGCGCCGCCGGGGCCGCGAGCGCAAGGCTCGTCCACAAAAACAGTATGGCCAGCCCGAAGCGAAAAAACTTGTCCCATTTCATCCCGCAATGCTCCCGATCTTCTGGCCGATCTCTTCCAGCAGGGGCCACGCCGCCGCCAGCACCAGCACCCGGCCTGCCAGTGCCGTGCACCACGCCAGCGATTCGGCCCCGGCTTCCTCGCAGAGTGCGCGGGCGTAGTCGGCCAGCAGGATAACGCCTGTACACCGCAGCAGGCAGGAAAAGGCGTCGCCGCCTGCCCGCTGTTCCAGTCTCTCAAGGCCGGCAAGCACGATCCCGGCCGCTGTGCTGATCTTCCACAGCACGAGGACTGCCGCCCCCATCGAGACGAACAGCCCGAAGGCCGGGGCGCTCTTCTGGAACAGGGTGTACAGGACGGCTCCCACCACCGCAAGCCCCAGCATCGTGAGGGCGCTCATAGCGCAAAGAGGGACTTGATGGTGACGAAGAGCACACTGATCTGCTTGACTAAAATGGACAGCACCACCACAAGCCCTGCCAGCGTGGTCATCATCGCCTGATCCTCTCGGCCCGAGCGGATAAGAAGCTGGTTGAGCACCGCGACGATGATGCCGATGGCCGCGATCTTAAAGATCAGGTCGATCTCCATACACATTCCCCTTTCAGAGGCAGAGGATGGCCGCTGCCAGCCCGGCGGCAACGCCCAGCTTATGGCAAAGCTCCAGCTGAGGGCGGGTGCGTTCCTCTGCCTGACGCAAAAATACCCTGAACCGCTCCTGATAAAACGTCAGCCGCTGGCATTCCTGCCCGGCCTCCGCCCGTCCAATGCCCGAAAAGCACTCGATATAGCAGTCCCGCTCCGGACGGGTCAGCCCGGGCGGCGGGCAAAGAGCCTGAAAGCTCTCGCCCCGGACAGCCCCCTCCCGTTCCAGCCTGCGGAACAGCAGGGTGAGGTCGGTGCGGCGGTAATCGATCTCCTGCCGGACCCGCTGCAAGAGCAGGAGCGTCTCTTCCAGCGCCTCCAGATGCCGCCGGGCGTTCCGGCAGGCCGCATCTCCTGCGCACCAGCCGCAGCCCAGCCAGAACAGTGCCCCGACGATCCGCAGCGTCTTCATGAGAACCGCACCTCTTTCAGCTGGCCCGGCGCGGTGCGGCCCTTCAGCAGTACCGCTGCATGGAGCGCACCGCATTTTTGGAGATACTGCACCTGCGGGCGGCGGGCGGCTTCCTCCCAGCTGGCGGCATGGAGGGTGGCGATGAACTCCACCCCGCTGAACAGCCCCTGTTCGAGGGCATAAAGCTCGTCCATCCCGCCCAGCTCGTCCAGTAATATCACCTGCGGCGAGAGAGTGCGCAGAGCCATCTGCACTGCCTGCCCCTTCGGCACGCCGCTGAGGATATCGAGAGGCAGGGCCGCTGTTTCCTCCGAGGGGAATATCTCCCGCCGCTCGTCGATGACGGCCACTGCTCTTTCCCGGCTTGCCAATTCTCGCGCGATGCCTCGCAGGAGGGTCGTCTTGCCGCTGTCCGGCTCCCCCATCAGGAGCATCCCCACAAAGCGCTGCTGCAAAATATCCCGGAGCTTCTGCGGCAGAGGGAACTCCCGGCTGCGGGCCACACGGATGTTGACCGAGCGCAGCTCCTGCAAAACGGCACTCTGCCCCGGCGGGCAGTAGAACCGCCCGGCCAGCCCGGCGCGGCATCCGCACCCGAGGGTGACATAGCCTGCCGCGATCTCTGTCTCGTGGCTGTGCACCGACCCGTTGCAGAGGGTGAGGAAGATCTCCTCCATCTGCAACGGTGTCAGCCGGAGCTTTTGCAGAGCGGGCAGTCCCGCCGGGCAGCAGGGCCTGCCCCCGATGGTCAGCTGCACCCCGCAGCCTACCCGAAGGCGTATCTCATGTACCTGTTCTGCAATGTCCGGCGGCAGGGCGCTCAGAGGCCGCGCCAGCCATGCAGGCAGGGTCTGAACGGCCCGGTAATACTCGTCCATCTCGTTTCTCCTTCCGTCTCGTCGCTTTGGCTTCTTGCTCCTACTGTATGCGGCGGCGGCGCTTTTAGAACGCAAAAAGGCCCACGCAGCGGTTCTCCACTGCGTGGGCCTCTGGGCCTGTTCTGTTTATGTTACGCTTCCGGTTCGTCCCGCAGCATAGCGAGGAATTCCGCTTCCGTCAGCACCGGCACGCCGAGGGTCTGCGCCTTGGTCAGCTTGGAGCCTGCCGCCGCACCGGCTACGACATAGGCCGTTTTCTTGGAGACCGAACCGCTGGCCTTGCCGCCGTTCTTGACGATGAGGGCCTCTGCCTCATTGCGGGAGAGGCTCTCAAGGGTGCCGGTGACGACCAGCGTTTTGCCCGCCAGCTTATCCCCTTTCGGCTCGCCCTTCCACGTCATGTTCACGCCAACGTCGGCCAGACGGTGGACAAGGTCGGTGGTGCCGTCCTTAGCGAAGAACTCCACCACGCTCTGCCCCATCACGCCGCCGAAGCCGTCGATCTCGCTGATCGTTTCGATGTCAGCCTCCCGGATGGCTTCCAGCGTGCCGAAGTGCTCGGCCAGCAGGGCGGCAGCCTTGTCTCCGATGTTGCGGATGCCAAAGCCGAACAGCAGCTTGTCCAGATTGTTCTGCTTGGAATTTTCGATGGCGTGGAGAAGGTTCGTTGCGCTCTTCTCCTTGAACTTTTCCAGCGTCAGCAGCTGCTCGAGGGTCAGATCATAGAGGTCTGCCGCCGAGTGGACAAGGCCCTTGTCCACCAGCTGAGTCGCCACCGCCGTGCCCAGACCGTCGATGTCCATGGCGTCGCGGGAGGCAAAATGGATGATGTTGCGCAGAGATTGGGCCGGGCACTCGGGGTTGACGCAGCGCAGAGCGGCTTCGTCCTCAAGATGGACGACCGGTGCCCCGCAGGACGGGCAGACTTCCGGCATCTGGTAGGGCGCGGCATCCTCCGGGTGGTGGACGACGCCGATGACCTCCGGGATGATGTCGCCGGCCTTCCGCACCTGAATGGTATCGCCGATGCAAAGCCCGAACTGGCGGATGAAGTCCTCGTTGTGGAGGGTCGCACGGGCCACTGTCGTACCGGCAAGAAAGACGGGGTCGAAGCAGGCCGTCGGGGTCAGCACGCCGGTGCGGCCCACAGCCACCTCGATGCTGCGCAGGGTCGTCTCCTTGACCTCGGGCGGGTACTTGAAGGCAATGGCCCACCGGGGGAATTTGTTGGTAGAACCCATCTGCGCGCGCTGGGCGAAATCATTGACCTTGATGACCGCACCGTCCATGTCGAAGTCGAGCTTTGAGCGGTTCTGGCCGATCTGCTCGATCTCCCGGATGGCGTCCTCGATGTCGTGGACGACATGGTAACGGGGCGAGACCGGAAGGCCGAGACTCTTGAGGTAATCGAGGCTCTCTGCGTGGGTGGACAGCTCCTTGCCCCGCACCTGCTGGACATTGAATACAAAGATCGAGAGGCCCCGGCTCCCGGTGATCTTCGCGTCCTTCTGGCGCAGCGAACCGGCAGCGGCGTTGCGGGGGTTCTTGAAGGGAGCGGCGCCCTGCAATTCCTGCTCGGCACAGAGATGTCGGAATGCCTCGTGGGGCATATAGACCTCGCCGCGCACCTCGAGAAACTCGGGGGCATTCTTCAGCTTCTTCGGGATTTTTTTGATGGCCCGGACATTGGCAGTGACATCCTCGCCCACCACGCCGTCGCCTCGGGTGGAAGCACGCACCAGCTCCCCGTTCTCGTACTCGAGGCTGCACGAAAGACCGTCGATCTTGATCTCGACCACATACTCCGGTTCAATGCCTGCATCCCGCACTCTGCGGTCAAAATCACGCAGTTCATCGTAGGAAAACGCATCCAGCAGGCTCTCCATCTTGACCGCATGGGTCACTTTCTGGAAGCGGCCGCTGGGCGTTCCGCCGACGTGCTGGGTGGGCGAAGCGGCCGTGACCAGCTCGGGGTACTGCGCTTCCAGCTCCTTCAGCTCCCGGGTCAGGGCGTCGTATTCGAAGTCCTCCAGCTCGGGGGCATCCTGATCGTAATAAAGGCGGTTATTCTTCTCGATAACAGCGCGCAGTTCCTCGACGCGCTTTCTGGCTTGTTCCAGTTCCACAGTTCCACTCTCCTGCCTGACACGGCATCACGCCCGCGTCTTATTTCTCATGCGATAGTATACCACAAAACGGGGCATTTCGTAAACGAAAAAACAGAGCTGCCCTCCCCTTTTGCGGGGAAATGCAGCCCTGCAGTATTCTTGCTTTTTAGATGGAGATGGTATTGCAGACGTCCACGAGGACCGGGTCGATGCTCTTGGTCATCTCGAGCGCCTCGTCCACGGGGTAGTCCACCAGCTGTTCACCCTTCATGCCGACGATGCGGTTATACTTGCCCTGCTCGAGCTGTCTCTTATACACACTGACGCTGCCGACGAATAGCGAGGTGTAGATCTCGGAGGTCGCCGTCT
>OJJY01000356.1_pt1 | contig 18150 bp, 10 predicted proteins | sample 1596421 | NCBI WGS metagenome assembly OJJY01 (sample SAMEA4350151, study PRJEB24818) | metagenome | biome: human; feature: gut; material: faeces | place: Denmark | collected 2013-09 | reverse complement strand
GGCTTTTATTATTATGAAAGTATTACATCAACTTTTCAATTTCTTCGAATTCAGGGCCCATTTGCAAATTATAATACACTCTATATAGACCATTTAACCACAAATCTTTTTGATCAGGTTTCAGTTCTCTTGCCTTTTCATAATAAGGTTTTGCCTTTTCATAGAAAGTCTTCAGAGTAGCCTGGTCTTCTTTATACTTCGGATCATTAATATCTGTAGTTGCTTTTTCTGAGAAATCTTGTGCTTGTAAGCAGTAAATCAAGCCTAAATTAGAGTATGCTTCTGCATAATTAGGATCTACTTCTATAGTTTTTTTATAGAATTCAATAGCTTTATCATAGTCCTTCATATTGTGATAAAGGTAGCCTTTTACATACAAATAGAATGTATTGTTAGGATCTTTAGCCAACATATCATCAGCAAACTGCATAGCTTCGTCATATTTGTTGTTATTGCTATAATAATCAATCAAGTGACCGAAGAAGAATGAATGTTCAGGATATTTCTGGATACCTTCTTTTAAAGAAGCAATCCATTTAACAGTATCACCTTCAGCTTTCAATGCAGTAGAGATAAATTCCATTGCGTATTTCCCAACTTCTTTATCATCTTGCGCATAAGGAGCATACTTCAAAATACTAGGATAATCTTCCATCTTAGCAGCTGCTAAACTTGCATAATATGCTATTTGGGGTAATACAGTATCTGTTTGTAATAGATTTTCCTTTTCAAACATCGGGTTGATAGCAATATCAATGTATGTTGCAAAGAAATCTAATGCTTTTTTATTGTCTTCATTGGCTGCATCGCCTTCTTTCTGTGAGGCCAAATTAAAGAATTGGATACCGCCATTGATCAGATTACCGCGTTCTGCTAAAATTGTAGCAGAATTAGATTTTCTATATTTATTCTTGATTTTGCCCTTTTCATTGGGAATTTGTGCCAATTCGTCACATTTGAAGTAGAATTTACACATGTTCAATGCGCTATTATATACCTGAAGAGTGTCATAAGGTTTTCTCAGATAGGCATTTTCCATTTCTTTCTCACTTCTTTTTCTTTGGATAAGACCTGCTACATCCCACGTTTCGGCATTGTCCTTTGTTTCGGGATTGGTTAAAGCCTGATTTATCAGTTCCTCTGCTTTGGCAAAGTCAGGATTTACTCCGTTAGCAATACTTTTAGCCTCTTTTACGTTCTTTTCTTGGGCGAAAGTAAAGCTTGCGACAAGTAGTAAAACCATTGAAAATAATACTCTTTTCATGATTGTAGAAAATTTAAATTAATATTATGTCTATTCTTCATTTTCATTGTTTACCTCGTTCTGAGGGCTTTCAAGGGTATTTTCTTCCCCCTCCTCTATAAGTTCCTCTTCATTTTCTGAAGTGACTTTACATACAGAGCCGATTTCGTCATTACGTTTCTCAAGGTTGATTAGACGCACACCTTGTGTAGCACGTCCCATGATACGAACATCGGCGACTTTCAGACGGATGGTAATACCGGATTTATTAATAATCATCAAGTCATTTTCATCTGTAACAGACTTGATAGTTACTAATTTACCCGTTTTATCGGTGATATTCATTGTTTTCACACCTTTACCTCCACGATTGGTCTTGCGATAATCTTCAATATCCGAACGTTTGCCATATCCTTGTTCCGATACAACCATAATTGTTTCCGCTTCAGGATCTTTGATGCATATCATACCTACTACTTCGTCTTGACCGTCTTCATCCAATGTCATACCACGTACACCGGTGGCAGTACGTCCCATAACGCGCACAGCACTTTCATGGAAACGAATGGCACGTCCGTTACGGTTGGCAATGATGATTTCATTGTCGCCGTTTGTCATACGCACTTCGATTACACGGTCGTCTTCACGGATAGTGATAGCATTTACACCATTTTGGCGAGGACGTGAATACTGCTCAAGCAATGTTTTCTTAATGACACCATTCTTAGTACAGAACAATACATAATGGCTGTTGATAAATTCTTGGTCGTTCAGGTTCTTCACGCGCAAATAGGCGTTTACAGCATCGTCAGAGTCGATATTCAACAAATTCTGGATGGCACGACCTTTCGAATTCTTAGTACCTTCGGGGATTTCGTATACCTTCAGCCAGTAACACTTACCTTTCTGTGTAAAGAACATCATGGTATTATGCATGGTTGCAGGATAAATATGCTCTACAAAGTCTGCATCGCGGGTTTCGGTACCTTTGGAGCCTACCCCACCACGGTTTTGCGCACGGAATTCGCTCAGCGGTGTGCGTTTGATGTATCCCATGTGCGAGATGGTGATAATCATTTCATCATCTGCATAGAAGTCTTCCGGATTGAATTCTTCTGATGAATAGACAATTTCCGAGCGACGTTCGTCACCATACTTCTCTTTTACTTCAATCAGTTCATCTTTAATGACTTTGCGGCAGAGTTCGTCATTGACAAGGATTTCTTCCAAATAAGCAATCTGCTTCTGAATTTCCTCATATTCGGCGTGCAGCTGGTCTTGCATCAATCCTGTGAGCTGACGCAAACGCATTTCAACAATGGCACGTGACTGAATTTCACTGAGTTGGAATCGCTCCATCAAACCTGATATAGCATCATTCGGGGTTTTAGCAGCACGGATAATCTTGATTACTTCGTCGATATTATCAGATGCAATGATTAATCCTTCCAGAATATGTGCACGTTCTTTGGCCTTGCGCAAATCATACTGAGTACGGCGGATGACTACGTCGTGTCTGTGCTCAACGAAGTGTTTTATCAAATCTTTCAGATTCAACAGACGTGGACGGCCATGTACCAATGCAACATTGTTCACACCAAAAGATGTCTGCAGCATTGTCATCTTGTAGAGCTTGTTGAGTACAATGCTGGCATTTGCATCACGTTTTACATCAATAACGATACGCATACCTTCACGGTCGGATTCGTCATTAGCATTGGCAATACCTTCAATTTTCTTTTCGTTGGCCAGATCGGCTATATTCTTAATCAATTCAGCTTTGTTGACACCATAGGGAATTTCTGTCACAACGATTTTATCGTGCGTCGAACCAGTCTCAATTTCGGCTCTAGCACGCATTATGACACGTCCGCGTCCCGTGAGATAGGCTTCGCGAACACCGCTCATACCGTATATATAGCCTCCGGTCGGGAAATCAGGAGCTTTGACATACGTCATCAGCTCTTCTATATCGATGTCATTGTTTTCAATGTATGCAATACAAGCGTCAATAACCTCAGATAGATTATGGGTCGGCATATTGGTAGCCATACCTACGGCAATACCAGATGCACCATTTACCAAAAGATTCGGAATACGGGCCGGCATGACGGTAGGCTCTTGCAAAGAGTCATCGAAATTGTTCTGCATGTCAACAGTCTCTTTCTCAAGGTCTGTCATCATGTCTTCACCAATTTTTCGCAAACGACACTCTGTATAACGCATGGCAGCAGCACTGTCACCGTCTACTGAACCGTAGTTACCTTGTCCATCTACCAACATGTAACGCATTGCCCAAGGCTGAGCCATACGTACAAGAGCTCCGTAAACGGACGAGTCGCCATGAGGGTGATATTTACCTAATACTTCACCTACAACTCTGGCTGATTTTTTATAAGGTTTGTCGGAGGTATTTCCTAATCCCATCATTCCGAAAAGAATTCTTCGGTGAACGGGTTTAAAACCATCTCTAACATCCGGAAGGGCACGTGAAACAATGACCGACATAGAGTAGTCAATGTACGATGACTTCATTTCCTCCTCGATGTTAATCTTTATAATTCTGTCTTGTTCAAGCATTTAAAAAGATTATTAATTATACATTTTCGGGTTCGTGAAAAACCACGCTAAAGTACTGCTTTTTTACGATATACAAAAGTTTTCCTCCATAAACTTTGTTGCCTGCAACATAAATATGGAAGTACTCCCTCCCTTCCTCACCAAATTGCTATTAATATATAAGGTATAAAGTGGAAAAACAGATTTGAAATTTATGGCACGGGATTTGTATACTATTAAATCAGTTAAATATGATACGCTGAATTAATAAATGCGTATCTTTGTCGTGGATAACCTTTTTAATTGAGGAGAATTATAAAATATGAACAATCAATTTTCACAAAGAGTTTCAGACATAATTACTTATAGCAAGGAAGAAGCCAATCGATTGAGAAATCGCTATATTGGTCCGGAACACCTTCTGCTCGGCATGCTGCGTGATGGCGGAGGAAAAGCTATTGAAATATTGTTGAAACTTGATATAGATTTAAAACGAGTAAAAAGTCGTCTGGAGGGTTTCCTAAAGGATGCCGAGGACGATACTCTCTTGCCGGACGCTGAAGTGCCCTTGTCCCCGATGACGGCTAAGATATTGAAGATGTGTATGCTTGAAGCGCGTTTGCTGAAAAGTGCAACTGCCGATACGGAACATGTATTGCTGGCTATCTTGAAAGATGGCGACAATCTTGCTGCAACTGTTTTGGAAGAACACCGGGTGGATTATCAGGCTGTATTTGAACAGCTTTCGATGAAATCGACCAATCCGAATGCGGGAATGGGATTCACCGAGGATGATGAAGAGGATGAAGAAGATATGAATATGTCCCACTCCTCCCGTACTGGGGGAGCTGGTTCGGCTTCGGCTGCACAGGCTGCATCCAGAAAGCCGTCCAATGATACTCCTGTGCTGGACAATTTCGGCGTAGACATGACGCGGGCTGCCGAAGAAGGCAAGCTGGACCCGGTTGTGGGTCGCGAACGCGAGATTGAACGTCTGGCGCAAATCTTGAGCCGCCGTAAGAAGAACAATCCAGTGCTTATCGGTGAACCAGGAGTCGGAAAATCTGCCATCGTAGAGGGTTTGGCATTGCGTATTGTGCAAAAGAAAGTTTCGCGCATTTTGTTTGAAAAGCGCGTGGTGATGCTTGATATGGCCTCTGTGGTGGCGGGAACAAAATACCGTGGTCAGTTTGAGGAACGTATCCGCTCTATCATCAACGAGTTGCAGAAAAATCCGAATGTCATCCTTTTCATCGATGAAATCCATACGATTGTAGGTGCCGGTGCTGCTGCCGGTTCCATGGATGCTGCCAATATGCTGAAACCAGCTTTAGCGCGTGGTGAAATCCAGTGTATTGGAGCTACCACTCTCGATGAATACAGAAAGAATATCGAGAAAGACGGTGCTTTGGAACGTCGTTTCCAAAAGGTGATTGTAGAGCCTACCACAGCTGAAGAAACGCTTCAGATATTGAAGAATATCAAGGAGAAGTATGAAGACCATCATAACGTGAGCTACACGGATGAAGCCCTGGAAGCATGTGTCAAGTTGTCAGCACGCTATATAACCGACCGCAACTTCCCGGATAAAGCTATTGATGCTTTGGACGAGGCGGGTTCACGTGTACATCTGACGAATATCAATGTTCCGAAAGAAATTGAGGAGCAGGAAAAGCTGATTGAAGAGGCACGTAATCTGAAAGCTGAAGCCGTAAAGTCACAGAATTTTGAGCTTGCTGCCAGCTATCGCGACCGTGAAAAGGAACTTTCTGTTCGTTTGGAGGAGATGAAGGTTGAGTGGGAAGCCCGTTTGAAGGATGACCGCCAAACGGTAGGTGAAGAAGAAATAGCCAATGTTATTTCGATGATGTCCGGCGTACCCGTACAGCGCATGGCGCAGGCAGAAGGACTAAAACTGGCTGGAATGAAGGAAGAACTGCAGGCGAAGGTGATAGCTCAAGATGCTGCGATAGAGAAACTTACCAAAGCAATCTTGCGTAGCCGTGTAGGGTTGAAAGACCCGAACCATCCCATCGGAACCTTTATGTTCCTTGGCCCTACTGGTGTGGGTAAGACGCATTTGGCAAAGCAATTGGCAAAATATATGTTTGGCTCTGCCGATGCCTTGATACGTATCGATATGAGCGAGTATATGGAGAAATACACTGTATCTCGTATGATTGGTGCCGCTCCGGGATATGTGGGCTATGAGGAAGGCGGCCAGTTGACCGAAAAGGTTCGTCGCAAGCCGTATTCCATTGTCTTGTTGGATGAGATTGAGAAAGCCCATCCGGACGTGTTCAACATCTTGCTCCAGGTATTGGATGAAGGCCGTTTGACTGACAATTATGGCAGAACCATTGATTTTAAGAATACGGTTATCATTATGACCTCCAATATCGGTACGCGGCAGTTGAAGGAGTTTGGCCGTGGCGTAGGTTTTGCGGCGCAAAACCGCACGGATGACAATGAACATTCGCGCAGTGTGATACAAAAGGCTCTGAACAAGACTTTTGCTCCCGAATTTTTGAATCGTTTGGATGAAATCATTACTTTCGACCAGCTCTCCTTGGAGGCTATCACAAAGATTGTGGACATTGAGCTGAAAGGTTTGTACGAACGGGTTGAAGCAATTGGTTACAAGCTGGTTGTGGAGGATGATGCAAAGACATTCCTTGCTTCGAAAGGGTACGATGTACAGTTTGGTGCGCGCCCATTGAAGCGCGCCATTCAGAACCACTTGGAGGATGGACTTTCCGAGCTGATAGTGGCGGAGGAGTTACAGCCGGGTGATACGGTAAACGTATCAGTAGACAAAGAAAAAGACGAGCTGAGCATCAGGAAGGCATAAGCTGTTCTTTATAAAAACCGTCAAAATGTCAGTCCTTATGGGCTGGCATTTTTTTTGTGCTATATCTGCCGGAATAATTAAAAATATAAATCTAAAAAATATAAATGTAGTATGCAAAAAGGTAATATTGGGGTAACTACTGAGAATATCTTCCCCGTCATTAAAAAGTTCTTGTATAGTGATCATGAAATTTTTCTCCGTGAGTTGGTTTCTAACGCGGTTGATGCTACACAGAAGCTGAAAACACTCTCCTCTATCGGTGAGTTCAAGGGTGAAGTTGGCGATTTAACCGTACATGTCTCGCTGGGAAAAGATACCATTACGGTGTCCGACCATGGTATAGGTCTTACGGCTGAAGAAATAGACAAGTATATTAACCAGATAGCTTTCTCTGGCGCCAATGACTTCCTTGAGAAATATAAAAACGATGCCAACGCCATCATCGGCCATTTTGGATTGGGTTTCTATTCGGCTTTTATGGTTGCCAAGAAAGTCGAAATCATCACTAAATCCTATCGGGAAGGCGCCCAGGCTGTAAAGTGGACATGCGATGGCAGTCCGGAGTTTACGATTGAAGACACTGATAAGGCAGAACGTGGTACGGATATCGTTCTTTACATAGACGATGACTGCAAGGAATTCCTTGAAGAAGCGCGCATTTCCTCTTTGTTGAAGAAGTATTGCAGCTTCCTCCCTATCCCGGTTGCATTCGGCAAGAAGAAAGAATGGAAAGACGGCAAGCAGGTTGAAACTGCCGAGGATAATATCATCAATGATTCCAACCCGTTGTGGACGCTGAAACCCAGCGAATTGAAAGATGAAGATTATAAGAAGTTCTACCGTGACCTTTATCCTATGTCCGACGAACCTTTATTCTGGATTCATCTGAATGTGGATTATCCGTTCCACCTTACCGGTATTCTGTACTTCCCCAAAGTGAAGAGCAACATCGAGTTGAACAAGAATAAGATTCAGCTCTATTGCAACCAGGTATATGTGACGGATTCGGTGGAAGGTATTGTTCCCGACTTCTTGACCCTGCTGCATGGTGTGCTCGATTCACCGGACATTCCATTGAACGTTTCCCGTTCTTATTTGCAGAGCGATGCCAACGTGAAGAAGATTTCTACATATATCACGAAGAAGGTGTCAGACCGTTTGCAGTCTATCTTCAAGAATGACCGTAAACAGTTTGAGGAAAAGTGGAATGACTTGAAAATCTTCATCAACTACGGAATGCTTACGCAGGAAGATTTCTATGATAGAGCCAAGGATTTTGCCCTTTTCACCGATACAGACAGCAAATATTATACTTTCGAAGAGTATAAGACGTTGATTAAAGATAACCAGACGGATAAGGATGGAAATCTGATTTATCTGTATGCCAACAATAAAGATGAACAATACAGCTACATAGAGGCCGCTACGAATAAAGGATACAATGTGCTGTTGATGGATGGACAGCTGGACATTGCGGTGGTGAGCATGTTGGAACAGAAGTTCGAAAAGGTTCGCTTCACTCGTGTAGACAGCGATATTATTGATAATCTGATTGTCAAGGAAGACAAGAAGAACGAAGCGTTGGAAGCCGGCAAGCAGGAAGTTCTTTCTTCCATCTTCAAGAGCCAGTTGCCCAAGATGGATAAGACGGAGTTCAACATCATGGCGCAGGCTTTGGGCGAAAATGCCACTCCTATCATGATAACTCAGAGCGAGTACATGCGCCGTATGAAGGAAATGGCTAATATCCAGGCTGGAATGAGCTTCTATGGCGAAATGCCGGATATGTTTAACCTGGTATTGAATTCAGACCATAAGCTGGTAAAAGAAGTTCTGGCAGATGAAGATAAGGAATGTGCTGCTGCCGTTGCTCCGGTTCAGGCAGAGATGGATGAAGTGAACAAGCAGCGTACTGACCTGAAAAAGAAGCAGGAAGGCAAGAAAGATGAGGATATACCGACTGCCGAAAAGGATAAAGTGAATGAGCTGGATAAGAAGTGGGACGAACTGAAAACACAGAAAGAAGGCATCTTCGCCGATTATGCTGCCAAGAATAAGGTTGTCCGTCAACTGATAGATTTGGCACTGCTGCAGAATGGTATGTTGAAAGGTGAAGCTTTGAACAACTTTGTCAAGAGAAGCATTGACCTGATAAAATAAGCCCCTTTAAATTTGCATTTAATATATGCAAGGGTATTGTGATTCTTCGGAGTCGCAATACCCTTTTTTTATTCATTTTCACCAATTAGGGTGTGATTTTCTTCGTTGAATACGGCATTTTTAGAAACTATTGTTTATATTTGGGGCAATGAACATTTATCTTACTCGGAATAGCATAGTTATGAAAAGAGTTTTATTGTTTTTTTCGTTTCTTCTATGTGGCTTTATTTTACAAGCTCAGAAAGTGGGGCTTGTACTGAGTGGCGGTGGAGCAAAAGGCATGACTCATATAGGCATTATCCGGGCTTTGGAAGAGAATAATATCCCCATTGATTATATAACCGGAACCTCTATGGGAGCTATCATCGGTTCTCTGTATGCTATGGGGTATTCCCCGGACGATATGGAGGCGCTGTTGCGCTCTCCCGACTTTAAGCGTTGGTATTCGGGCAAAGTGGAGCCTAAATACGAGTATTATTTTAAGAAGAATCGTCCTTCACCGGAATTTTTTAATATCCGTTTTGCTTTTAGGGACTCGCTGCATATAAAGCCCCAGATACTTCCCACAAGCATGGTCAACCCCATACAGATGAACCTGGTATTTGTGGAATTGTTTGCACGTGCTACGGCTGCATGTGGCGGTAATTTCAACAAACTGTTTGTTCCTTTTCGCTGTATAGCATCCGATGTGTACAATAAAAAGCCATTGGTATTGAGTAAAGGGGATTTGGGAGATGCGGTACGTGCTTCCATGAGCTTTCCATTTGTCTTCAAACCGATAGAAATAGACAGTACGCTTGCTTATGATGGCGGCATTTACAATAATTTCCCTACGGATGTGATGCGGGAGGATTTTCATCCGGATGTCATCATTGGCAGTGTGGTGGCGGCAAATCCCGGTAAGCCGAAGGAGAATGACCTGATGAGCCAATTGGAGAATATGATTATGCAGAAGACCGATTATTCCATTCCGGACTCATTGGGCATAGTCATGACCTTCAAGTACGATGATGTCAACCTGCTGGATTTTGACCGTCTGCAGGAATTGCACGATATAGGCTACAACCGTACTCTTAATATGATGGATTCCATCAAAAGCCGTGTTCACCGTAGGGTGAATGCTGATAATGTGCGTTTGAGGCGCCTTGTCTTCCGGAGTAACCTGCCTCAATTCCGTTTCCGGGATATTATTATTGAAGGGGCGAATGCCCAACAGCAAGCCTACATCAAAAAAGAGTTCCATGATGAGGAGCATGAAGTCTTTACTTATGAAGACTTGAAGCGCGGGTATTTTCGTTTGCTGGCAGATAATATGATTTCGGAAATAGTTCCTCACGCAGTGTATGATTCGGAAGCCGATTTATATCAGCTGCATTTGAAGGTGAAGATGGAGGATAATTTTTCCGTGCGTCTGGGGGGCAGTGTCTCTACCACGAGCTCAAACCAAATCTATTTGGGAGTAGGATATCAGAACTTGAATTATTATTCCAAGGAAATAACTTTTGACGGTCAGTTGGGTAAGATTTATAATAATGCACAGTTGATGGGTAAGATTGATTTACCTACCCGCATACCTACATCCTTTCGTTTTATTGCTTCAATCAGTACCTTCGATTACTACAAGAAGGATAAGTTGTTTTCCAGGAATGACAAGCCTTCATTCAATTCAAAAGATGAGCGCTTTGTGAAGTTGATGGTTGCCTTGCCGTTTCTGGCCAATAAGCGTGCGGAGTTCAGTCTGGGGTATGGCCAACTGGAAGATAACTACTTTCAATCCAGCGTAATAGATTTCGATAAGGACCGTTCGGACAGAAGTACCTACAAACTTTTGGGAGGTTCCATCGGTTTCTATGGGAGTACCCTGAATACGCGGCAATACGCGACAAAAGGCTATCTGGAGAAGCTGATAGCTCAGGTCTTTACCGGGAGGGAAAGATTTGAACCGGGGAATCCGCAAGAAGGGTACAGTCCTTCTCCGCAAGAACGGCAATCATGGTTGCAAATTTCTTATATGAAAGAGGCATATCACACAATGGGGCCGAAGTTCACCCTGGGATGGATGGCAGAAGCACTGTATTCGTCGAAAAATTTCTCTGAGAATTATACGGCAACCATGATGCAGGCAGGAGAATTTGCACCGACTCCGCATAGTAAACTGATGTACAATGAAGCTTTTCGTGCCAACCAGTATGTGGCTGCCGGTATCAAACCCATATATGTTTTGAACGACATGTTCCAGTTCCGGACAGAATTTTATGGCTTTACACCGATTTTTCCGATAAAAAAGAATGCATTGAATAAAGCATATTATGGAAAAGCATTCTCCCGCTTTGAGTAAATGGGAGAAGTTTCTGTTATTTGTCATTTGCCCTTCGGAGCCATCTCTGCTTATGTAAATCATTATAGCTCACCGAGAAGGGAGTGGAATGTGGGGATGACCATCGGCTGGCAGTTGTTTAATTATCGCTTTGTCGAATAAATTTCTTCAAAAAAAGTTTGTATATCGTTTGCTAATTCGGAAAAAGTACGTATCTTTGCACCCGTTAAACAAAGAGGCCGCGTAGCTCAACTGAATAGAGTAGCTGACTACGGATCAGCCGGTTACAGGTTTGAATCCTGTCGCGGTCACAAGTTTTCATAATTTTTTTAAGGGTCGCGTAGCTCAACTGAATAGAGTAGCTGACTACGGATCAGCCGGTTACAGGTTTGAATCCTGTCGCGATCACAAAGAACCTCCGCAAGTTTTCTTGCGGAGGTTCTTTGTTTTTACAGCAATGGCATATAGTTGATGTTCTCCCCTTGTATGGCACTGGCGCGTGTTCTCCATAATGAAACAAACTGTTTCCCTTAACTAAACACTTTGTTTCATTATGGAGAACACTTTGTTTCCCTTGACAGAACACTTTGTTCCATCATATAAAAACAAAGTGTTTTTCTCTGCTGAAACAAAGTGTTCAGTGTTGTGAACTAATAGATTAGCTGAAATAATAGTCTTGTCTTGATTGAGCTAGAGACGTCTTTTTCTCGATTTAACCAGATGTCTTTTTGCTTTATAACGTAATCAGTAGACTGTTTTGGGATTATTGTACTGATAAATATAGTCACATAGGAAAAAAAGAAGGAGTTAATTCCGTGTTTCCACAAAATTAACTCCTTGCATATCTGATATTAATATGTTGTATACTGGAAATTAATATCCTATAGGGGCGGTATAAGACCTTAGCATTTGATGTTCAATTCATCCAGAATCTTGCGCATGGCTTCGAAAGTAGTGATTCTGGTCGGCACCAATGGCAGGCGGAGCTTGTTCTCAATCATTCCCATTACATTCAGCATGGCTTTTACTCCGGCAGGGTTGCCGTCTACAAACAGAAGCTTGAATAATTCGGCAAATTTGTGGTGAATGGTCAATGCATTGGCATAGTCCCCTTGCAGTGCCAGACGTACCATACGGCTGAACTCACGTGGGAACGCGTTTCCGATGACCGAGATAATGCCGACGGCCCCCAGGGTAATCAGAGGGAAGGTGATGCCGTCATCGCCCGAAATAACGTCGAAATTGGCCGGTTTGTTTTTGATGATGTCGTCCATCTGCGTGATGTCGCCCGAAGCTTCTTTGACGGCTATCACATTCTTGAAATCACGTGCAATGCGCAGGGTTGTTTCTGCCTTCATGTTCACGCCGGTACGACCGGGGACATTATAAAGCACAATCGGCAAATCCGTTGCTTCAGAAATGGCCTTATAATGCTGATATATACCTTCTTGTGAGGGCTTGTTATAATATGGAACAACGGAGAGAATGGCATCTACTCCGGTGAAATCGTCATTTTTCAGTGTTTCCACTATGGCCCGGGTGTTGTTTCCACCTACGCCCAGCAGGATAGGAATTCTTCCGTTCACCCGCTCGATGACCATTTTCTTGATTTTCTTTTTCTCTTCTTCAGTCAGAGTCGGAGTTTCTGCCGTGGTGCCGAGCACACATAAAAAGTCGGTATTGTTTTGAAGTTGATAGTCTACCAAACGCATCAACGCATCGTAATCAACGCTTTCATCCTCTTTAAATGGAGTAATCAGCGCTACCCCCATTCCTTTCAATCTTGTCTGTATCATGAGTATTATAAAGTAATCTCTAATTAAATGACTCGCAAAAGTACGAATTTTTTCGATTTACCCTACAAATATAAGCCATAAAAAAGCTTTTTGTGGAAATTTGTTAGGATAGCAATGCCAAAAACTCATCTTCGCTCATAATCTTTACTCCCAGTTTCTGCGCTTTCTCCAGTTTGGCAGGTCCCATATTTTCTCCGGCCAGGATAAAGCTGGTTTTGGAGGAGATACTGCCGACGTTTTTCCCACCGTTCTTTTCAATCATCTCTTTGTATTCGTCCCGTGAGTGGTGGGTGAATACGCCGCTGATGACAATGGACTGGCCCGCCAGTTTGTCGGTGTATCCGCTGAGGTCTTCTTCCGTCCGGTGGAGTTGCAGACCGTTCGATTTCAGCCGTTCCACCAGCTCTTTGTTGGCAGGATTGGAGAAGTAGGTTATAATGCTTTGCGCTATTTTTTCACCGATTTCATCGATGTTTTTCAGCTTTTCGAGGTCTGCGTTTTCCAGTTCTTCGATGTCCGTAAAGGACTTGGCTATCTTCTTGGCAACCGTTTCTCCCACGAAGCGTATGCCCAGTGCAAAGAGTACTCTTTCGAATGGCACTTCTTTACTTGCCGCAATACCGTTGACTATGTTTTCTGCCGATTTTTCGCCCATCCGTTCCAGGTTCTTGATGTCATCGGTTTTGAGCTGGTATAAATCTGCAGTATCCTTTATCAGCCCCAATCGGTAGAACATATCTACTGTTTCAGGTCCCAGTCCGTCTATATTCATGGCTTTGCGGCTGATGAAATGTTCTATTTTCCCTTTAATCTGCGGAGGACAAGCGGTTTCATTGGGGCAATAGTGGGCTGCTTCTCCTTCAAAACGTATCAGTTTGCTGCCGCATTCGGGACAATGGGTGATAAACTTCACTTTTTCACCGATAAGCATACTGCGGGCATCCTTATCGACACCGGTTATTTTGGGGATGATTTCACCGCCTTTTTCCACATACACCATGTCGCCTATATGCAGGTCCAGCCCCTCGATAATATCTGCATTGTGCAGGGAGGCACGTTTCACAATGGTGCCGGACAGTTGTACGGGGTCCAGATTGGCAACCGGAGTGACTGCGCCGGTACGTCCTACTTGGTAGGTAACCCTATTCAAGCGTGTCAGTGCACGTTCTGCCTGGAATTTGTATGCGATGGCCCACCGGGGGGACTTGGCTGTGAATCCCAAATTCTTTTGTTGTCTCAAGCTGTTGACTTTTAGTACAATACCATCAGTAGCTACCGGAAGGTTCTTACGCTCCGTGTCCCAATAATTGATGTATTCGAAGACTTCCTCCAGGCTGTGGGCTTTTCTGGTGTGCTCTGATGTTTTAAATCCCCAGCTGGCGGCGGCTTGCAGATTCTCGTAATGGCCGTCGCAGGGCAATTCCTCTCCCAATAGATAGTAGAGATAAGCATCCAGCTTTCTGGATGCTACGATGGCGGAATTCTGCAACTTCAAGGTACCGGAAGCAGCGTTGCGCGGATTGGCGAAAAGCGGTTCCTCACGTGCTTCCTTTTCCCGGTTCAGTTCTTCGAAAACCACCCAGGGCATCAGGATTTCCCCTCTGATTTCGAATGATTTAGGATAATCCCCATGGAGGACCAGTGGAATCGTTCGGATTGTCTTTACATTGTCCGTCACGTCATCGCCCTTTTCGCCGTCGCCACGGGTGACGGCACGCACCAGTTTGCCATCCTCGTAAGTCAGCGAGATGGAAGTACCGTCATACTTCAGCTCGCAGCAGATTTCAAAATCCTCATTCAACGCTTTCTTTACCCGTTCGTAAAAGTCGGTCACTTCGTTTTCGGAATAGGTGTTTCCCAATGAAAGCATGGGATATTTGTGTGCCACTTGTGTAAAGTTCTTATTCAAATCACTCCCTACACGCATCGTGGGCGAATTATCATCTTGGTATTCAGGATGTTCTTTCTCTAAGTCTTGTAGCTCGCGCATCAGGTCGTCAAACTCCTTGTCGGATATTTCAGGAGCATTCAGCACATAATAATTGTAGTTGTGCTGGTGTAATTCCGCACGGAGCTGGTCTATTTTTTCTTTTACAGTCATAGGGTTTTCGGATTGTTTGAACGCAAAAATACGGGTTTCTCCCCGAATATTTGTACTTTTGCAGCTTGAAATAGCTAAAATAAAGTTATATGCGCATTGACATTATCACAGTTTTGCCGGAGATGATTGAGGGATTCTTTAACTGCTCCATTATGAAACGTGCTCAAAATAAAGGGCTTGCAGAGATACATATCCATAATCTTCGTGATTATACGGAAGATAAGTACCGTCGTGTAGACGATTATCCGTTTGGCGGCTTTGCCGGAATGGTCATGAAGATAGAGCCGATAGAGCGGTGTATCAACGCCTTGAAGGCCGAGCGGGATTACGACGAGGTTATCTTTACGACCCCCGATGGTGAGCAGTTCAATCAGCCGATGGCAAATACTCTTTCCCTTGCCCAGAATCTCATCATTCTCTGCGGGCATTTCAAAGGGATAGATTACCGGATTCGCGAGCATCTCATCACCAAGGAAATCAGTATCGGCGACTATGTGTTGACTGGCGGAGAACTGGCGGCGGCTGTCATGGCAGATGCCATCGTCCGTATCATTCCGGGAGTGATTTCCGATGAGCAGTCTGCACTTTCAGATTCTTTTCAGGACAATCTGCTGGCCGCACCGGTCTATACACGTCCCGCTGATTACAATGGATGGAAGGTTCCGGATATTTTACTCTCCGGACATGAGGCCAAGATTAAGGAATGGGAGCTGCAACAGTCGTTGGAAAGGACCCGTAGATTGCGTCCGGATTTGTTGGGAGAGTAAGTTTACTGATGTAAATAAAAAGAAAAAGGACATTCGTCAATGAATGTCCTTTTTTATGAATATATATTGCGAATGGCAATCTCTTGTTATTCTTTATACCTCGAGTGCACCAATAATATCCTTTATAGACTGATAACCGTGTCTGTCAAGATAGTCATTTATTCCTTCTACCACTTTCACTGTAACCGCCGGATCAATGAAGTTTGCCGTACCAATCTGGATGGCAGAGGCACCTGCAAGCATGAATTCCACAGCATCTTTCCAGTTCATGATACCTCCCAAGCCTATGACGGGGATTTTTACCGCTTTGGCTACTTGCCATACCATACGTAAGGCAATGGGTTTCACGGCCGCACCGGACATGCCACCGGTTACAGTGGAGAGTATCGGACGCCTGCGTTCCGCGTCTATAGCCATTCCCAGCAGGGTATTGATGAGGGAAACACTGTCTGCACCGCCATTTTCGGCTGCGCGGGCTATTTCAGTGATGTCGGTAACGTTCGGGGAGAGCTTTACGATAAGTGTCTTTTTGTAAACTGAGCGCACGGCTTTCACCACTTCTTCGGCGCCCTTGGCGGTAACACCGAATGCCATTCCTCCTTGCTTCACGTTGGGGCAAGAGATGTTCAATTCTATGGCAGGAATTTTGTCAAGTTCATTAATGATTGCGGCTGTTTCGGCATAGTCTTCGATGGCAGAACCCGAAACATTCACAATCATGTTGGTCTGAATGTCCTTGATGCGGGGATAGATGTGTTCAACAAAGTAATGAACACCCTTATTTTGCAGTCCCACAGCGTTTAACATACCCGAAGGAGTCTCTGCCATGCGCGGATATGGATTGCCTTCACGTTTGTGAAGAGTGGTTCCCTTTACAATAATACCGCCTATTCGCGATAGTTCGATGAAATCGGCGAATTCTTCACCATATCCGAATGTTCCGGATGCAGTCATCACCGGATTATTCATTTGTAATTCACCAATATTTACACTTAAATCTGCCATAATAGTTTGTTTATATTAAAAACCGGACCTTCTTTACATACGCACAAATGACCTTCCGTGGTATTTTCTACACAGCATAGACAAGCGCCTATGCCACACGCCATCATATTTTCCAAAGATACTTCGCAACTGATGCCTTTACTTTTGGCATACTTTGCTACTGCCATCATCATCGGTTTGGGGCCGCAAGTATATATCTGCTCAAAGCACACCTTATTTAATATGGAGTGTTGTGTTACGTATCCCTTCTCTCCGTGGCTGCCATCTTCGGTGGTGGTATACACCTCGCCATAGGCGGCAAATTGTTCCAATTGAAGCAAATCTTTGTCACTTCTGGCACCCAGCAGGAATGTTGGCTTGCAACCTTTCTTGGCGAGCTGTTCGCCTAAATATAACATAGGAGCTGTACCTACACCTCCACCTACCAATAAGAGCTTGTCTGAGGGCTTTTCAGGCATTGTGAAGCAGTTTCCCAACGGAAGCACTACATTGATTATATCGCCTGCTTTTGCTTCTCCTAATCGCTTGGTTCCGTCGCCTACAAGTTGGATTAAGAACCAGACCTCGTTCCGTTGTCTATCTACATAATTGATGGAGATGGGGCGGCGCAAAAAAGTGGTAGGCGAGCCGTCCACGCGAATCTCTGCAAATTGTCCCGGAAGCATTTCCGGAAGTGGGGATGGAGAAGTCAGCTTCAACAACACGTAGTTGGCATGCAAGCGGAGGTTCTCTGTCACTGTCAGATCTAAAATATACTTTTTCATATCTATAAAGAGGGATGTTTTTCTTTCGGGTGCAAAGATAGTGTAAACCGAGTGCAGAATAAAATGAACCCGTTTCTTTTTTATGCCGGGGCGTTAGTCTATTTCCATTCTCATTCCTTAATTTTCCGGTTTGAAAGTCTCGTAGGTATTGTCATCAAAGAAAATTCTTATTTCTGTGATTTTTCTGGGAGGTCTTTCTTTGTAGATAATCTCTTGTTTTACAATCTCTTTAGGCGATTTTAGGGCTGTCTCTAATGCAATTTCCTTGCGATTTTTAGATTCTTCCGGCCCGTTGGACAGATTTTCCGGATTCTCGGCGAATAAAGGATAGTCGAATCCATCGTTTTCGGGTGAATCCGGATTATTACTCATATTACCTTTTCCGGTAAGCAGCCACTCCAAGTTTATGTCGTTGTATCGTTGATGCAATCGGAGAATGACTTCCGTACTTGGATATTTGTTACGCGGACCCAAGATGTGAGAAATGGTGGCTTGGGCCACGCCGATACTCTCGGCAAAAGCTCCTGCTGTCAGTTTCTCCCGGTCCATAACCATTTTGAACCTGTCTTTTATACTCATGGTTTATG
>OJJY01000352.1_pt1 | contig 18246 bp, 10 predicted proteins | sample 1596421 | NCBI WGS metagenome assembly OJJY01 (sample SAMEA4350151, study PRJEB24818) | metagenome | biome: human; feature: gut; material: faeces | place: Denmark | collected 2013-09 | reverse complement strand
GTATAACTAAATTATTTAGCGGGCAGTTCCACAGCAGTCCAAGTCAATGATTCCACTGCAGTAGCATTGTTCTCATTTCCGCTATAATCGTGAATGGCAGTACCGGCGCCCTCATCGAACTTCCAGTAAGAAACCAGTCCGTCAGCATCCGGCTCTACCTGGTAGAAGTGGTCCTTTGCATTGATTTCTGCTGATGTCAACACCTTGTTCCAGATACGCACCTCTGAGATATTACCTTCCAACCAACGGTCACGATTGTATGAATGGCCAATCCAGAATCCGTTACCTTCATCGGTCATGGTCTGGCCCCAGTTCACGACTCCGCAGTCCAAAGTAGTCTCCAGTATATTCTTACCATTGATGTAGATTATAACTGTTTTTGCATCCGCATCGTAGGTCACAGCGATATGTGTCCATTCGTTTGTCGGAATAACCAGACTCTCATCGGTCACATTGCCGCTACTTGTAGCCACCTGCAACTGGTTTTGAGGAATTCCGGCATCACCGATGCGGAGCAGGAACTTACCTTCGATACCCATAATGGAAGTCAGCATCTTGTCAAACTTGCTTACACGAATCAACGCTTCTGCCGTCAGCTTATTCATATTATTGGCTACATCTGGATTGGTCCAAGTTACGTAAACCAGATTCTTGGTAATATCAGGAACCGTATTAATCAATGCGGCACCCTTCAGCACGTAGTACATGGTACCGGAGCTCTTCAAGACTCCGATGCTTGCCTGGTCTACCGTAACCGGCAATACATATACCTTCTCACGGTCCAGCTCCGTCAAGTTCTTGAAGCTGACAGTGATGTCGTCTGAAATGACAGCACCGGCCAAAATGGTAGCCTGCGGAGTTTCTACCGTATAATAGTTTTCCGGCAGAGCCTCGGCTGTGTCATAATAGGTAGCGTTATAAGTAGCTACCAGTGAAGGGTCCGCCTTCAAGGCAATAGTTATATCCTGCGATTCAGGACGGGCCATTGAAATCCGGAATGAACCTTCCGTATCGGAAACAGTGTTTTTCAACAACACAGTACTGGTCATCGCCGAGCCGTTGATATACACCTGATTATCGAAATTCTCAACGTCATTATCATTACAAGCAGCAAATACACCTGCCAATAATGCCATCGATACTAAATATATACTTTTCAGTTTCATGATATTCTTTTATTTTTTAGGAGCAGGATTCATAATATTGATAGCTTCTCTCACGTATTGATAGGTATTGGTAGCATTGTAATAATCATTCTGCATGTTCTCAATAGCCAGACCAGCTTTTGTAAACTCTGCAGACGGTTCTGTCACCCAATAAGCAGCTTCCGACAGAGCTCTCAAAGCATTGTAATATCCGGTAGTCTTATCTGTTGTATCCAGAGAGACGGTAGATGCCGATACAATGAAGCGGTCAGCCGGAACACCGTCTGCCATCAAGGCCTGAAGCGCTTCTATCCCCAGTTGGGCAACATCCGTGACATCATTTGTAATCAAGATGATATGGTCACAAGAAGAGAGCACAGACTGGCCTATCAGGTTGGCAGGATACCCCTGGAACACCAGTTGCTTACCTGAATTGGCACTCTTCCAGTTGGATATCACACCGAAGAAAGTATCCTGATTTGCCTTTGCTTCAGCCTTGTCGGCTTCGGACATGTAGATAGGATTGCTACCACGATACTCGGCTACAATACCGTCGAAAGGTGCTTCAAGAGCTATCAGTCTGTTCAGCTCAGCCGACAGATAAGCCGAGAATGCAGATGTTTCTGTTCCTTCTTTCACCTTGTCGGTATGTTCCTTCAAGATATTGTCATAGCTGATGGAATAGAATACTTTCGTTCCCTTCTCATGTACATTTGCAATATCTTCCAATTCGAATTCCGCCAAATCGGGAGTAGTTGCGATAATTACGTCCAGGCTGTCGGGAACATCCGACATGTGCTGCCCGCGGCTGAAAGGAACTTTCTCACTATTATCAAACCAGCCGTATACAATCTTATGGTCAGAATTCTTGTATTCCTGCAAGTTCTTCAGATACTTGGCATACAGTTCGGGAGACTGTTCGTCGATTCCGGGTTCTTTCAGTTTAATACTCTCTGAATCCGTCCAGTCGGAGCAGGCAGACAATGCCAATACGGAAAAAGCTGCCAGCGCGATTCCTTTGAATGATTTCTTATATAATTTCATAATTATTCAGCATTTATTGTTATTATTTGCGTGCCCACCATACGTCAGTAGCCATGTTGTCCGGTCCACCCAGATAGCTGTTTACTGCCTCTTGCACGTTTTCAGTATTACTTGTATATTCTTCAGAAGGATAAGGCATACGGCGTGCACCTTTCTCGCTATCAACAATTCCACCACTCAAGTTACCTTCACTGGTTGCAGGCAACAGTTTGGGATAGCCTGTACGGCGATAGTCAGCCCAAGCTTCGTTACCTAACGGCCAATTCGCAATCCACTTCTGGGTAATGATACGTTCCTGTTTTTCTTCCTTGGATGCCCCTTCATTCCACTTGACAGTAATGGCTGAAAGGTTCTTTTCATAAGTATTAAGACCGGCGGGATCTTTGTAAAGAGCAGGTACACTGCTTTCATCAGCCAGATAGCTGTCTACACCGGTAGCTCCCCACTGTTCGAAAGAGAGACGGACACCTTGTTCATAAAAATCAGCAGCGGTTCCTTTCATGTTGAAACCATAGATTGCAGTGGCTTCAGCACGCAAAAAAGCAACTTCTGCCGCATTCATCCAAAGCACGGGATCAGAAGAGGAAATCTTCACACGTGAATAATTGATGAAATACTCCTTCATCTTACTGAGGTTGATACCGCGACGTAATCCTACATAAGTCTCTCCAGGCCATTTTGATTCCTCAAAATAGCTGGCACGACGATTGTCGTTGTAACCGTTCATGTAGCAGATGATGTCGGCAGCAGGATGGGTATCACCACCTGAAGCTTCTTCATTGTAACGTACTGCCACAAACAACGGATTGCTAATTGTACCGAAATACTTCCATGTAGCATTGTCTGCATTTGTTTCAATCAGACCCAACTCGTGATTCACTGCACTTTCAGCCATTTCTTTAGCCTTAGCAGGGCTTACATTGGCAATACGGATAGCCAAACGCAGTTTCAATGAATTGGCAAACTTCACCCACTTCTGTACATTACCACTGTACACGAAATCTGCAGAAGCAACCAACGCCGCATTTCTGTTTTCAGTCAGCACCTCGATGGATTCGTCCAGTTCCTTGAAGAATGCGTTATATACTTCTTCCTGCGTATCATAAGGAATGGTAATCTTGCCATCCTGACCGATTTTAGAATAAGGAATAGGACCATACGCATCAGTCACGCGACTCATGGCAGCAACCTTTATGATTTGAGCAATGGCATAAGGAACCGGATTATTGGTATTCTCCGATACTTGTTTCACTGTGCTCAAGTTACCGTAAAGTGTTGAAATGATACGGTCACTTATCAAGAACACACGCGTCCAGTCATTTGTAGCATTAAAATTGGATATTGTATTGGACCAGCCGGCATTTGAATCGGCAAAATAACCTCCCAACGGTCCACCCAACAAACAATCAGTAAACTGTGCCGTATTGACATCTGATGAGATAACCGTACTTGCCAAGTTACTCATGGCAGAACCCAGTGCATAATCATCCGGAGTCAAATCACCCGGTTGATAAGGATTGGAGTTGATATCCATATAATTGCCGGTACAGGACATAAAGCCCATAACCAACGGAGCAACAATCAATTTATTTATTATATTTTTCTTTTTCATATCGTTTGGTATTAAAATTTAAAGCTCAAGCTAAAGCCGATGTTACGCAAAGCCGGCATCATGAAATAGTCTATTCCCTGATAAAAGTTATCGGTAGAAGCTACACTTTCGGGATCGAAAGGAGCCTTGCTGTAAATCATCCACAAGTTGCGGCCTACCAACGAAACCTTGATATCGCACACATCATTCAACAACTTTCTGGGGATGGTGTAACCCAAAGATACTTCCTGCAGACGAACATTGGTAGCAGAATAAGTGTAGTATTGGGGAACAGACGTGCCGCTACCTACTACACCGTACCATGTTTCGGGGTTTACCTTATCTCTACCATTCACCAACACGTAACCTAAATCACGTGCATCGGCAGAAGCCTCGGACACACCGTAATAGTCCAACATAGCTTGTGTACGTGAGTAAACCACACCACCCAAACGGGCTGAAATCAAGAAACCTGCTGTGAAATTCTTCCAAATGAAGTTATTACGCCAAGCCAAATTACCTTTAGGAAGTACGCTTCCCAACTTGATGTATTTATCCGGGTCCGTTATGGCTTCCGTAGCAACCGTTCCATTTTGGTCCACAAAAATCTGTCCATTGGCATCACGTTTCATATCTCGCAGTGAGTAAAGGTCACCCATGCTCCCACCTTCTTTCAGCAAGAAGCGGGCATCACCTAAGCCACCCATATTCAACGTGCTCAAAGAGAACAGCTCACCGGTAACGGGATTGATGGCATTGTCTGCCAAAGTCAGGATTTTATTCTTGTTACTGGAGAAGGTTATACCGGTATCCCATGTAAAATCTTTCCAGGTATTCTTGTAATTCAGCGACAACTCAATACCGGAGTTACGTACGGCACCAGTCTGGATATACATAGCCGACCAACCGCTGACAGGCAACTGCGGGTTGAATGTCTGGTTCATAGTCTTGGCATTGTAATATGTCACGTCCAATTCAAAGTTCTTGAGGAAACGCATGTTCAAACCGATTTCCCAAGAATTGGTACGTTCAGGTTTCAAATTGTACAACGGATATTGGGTCGTGATACTCCACTGGCCGGAACTTGAATTCCATTCATAGTGGGGATTAGCCAAATATCTGGAGAAAGCACTACCAACAGATGCCCATGAACCACGAACCTTTATAAAAGAAAGATAATCTTTGTTCAAGTTAGGCATTAGCTCAGACAGTACAACAGAACCACCGACTGAAGGATAGAAGAATGATTTGCTGTTGGAGTTGGGACCTGCCAGCTGTGAAGGCCAGTCGTTACGTCCGGTCAGCGTCAAGAAGTAAGTGTTCTTGTAACCAAGCTCAGCCGAAGCGAAGAGAGACTGGGTCTGTTCACGCCATCCTTCCTGCAAACGCTGTGTCTTGCTGGCACTCAGGTTCTGGATGGCAAAGTAGTTGGTCAAACCTACCGGTTCGCCGCTGAAGGCATCGCCACCATCAGCAATCGGACCACGTGTTTTCATTGCATCCGAACGTATATCGGAGAATGAACCACCGACGTTGGCCTGGAGTGACCAATCTTCACCGAAATATTTGTTGATACTCACCAGGAAGTCTGCATACAACTGTTTGTCCTGCGTCTTGGTAATACCATAAAGACCTCGTGAAGAGCTCTCGGTGAGCTGTGTATTGGTAGAAGCATAGAACCTTTCTGTATAATCATTGTTGGAGTTATCCAAACGTACACGTCCTGAAACAGTCAGCCAGTCCAGAATCTTATAGCTCAAACCGGCATTCAGCATATAGCGGTCCTTCTTGTTCTGGCGCAGATTGCGGTAGTTAATCCAATAAGGATTCTGCATTACCATACCTTCGTCACCTACCGGCCAGTATTGCGTATAAATTTTACGGGCAGCGTCATAGCGCTCATACATGCTGATATCAGACCAGTCGTTGCTGCGCGGGAACAAATAAGCACCCACCAACGGGTTGTTGTAAGTACCCTGGTTCGTCATGTTCTGGTCATTCTGCAGAATATAGCTTGCACCGAAATCCAGAGTCATCTTGTCGTCCAGGAAAGTAGTGGTGTTACGTACCGTAAAGTTGTAACGGTTGTATTTGTTGTTGGGAACAACACCCTTGGAGTTTACAGCAGCAGCCGATGCATACGTCTGGTTTTTCTCTGTACCGGTTGACAAAGAAATGCTCTCTGTTCCTACAATACCCGTCTGGAAATAATCATCTCTCGGGCTGTAATTGTAGTTATTGGCTGCAGACAAAGGCGCTCCCCAGCTCATGGCTCCTGAAGTGCTCATCACACCACCGGTTCCCGTACCGTAACGGTTTTGGAAGCTCGGCATCACAAACGGATTGGTGAATTCAGTATTACTGCTGACAGTAAGGCTCACCTTACCTTCTTTACCTTTCTTTGTAGTAATGACAATGGCACCGTTGGCAGCTTCCGAACCATACAAGGCAGCAGCGGCGGCACCAGTCAGGACTGACATTGACTCGATGTCTTCCGGGTTGATATCGGCAATCGGTTCTGAAGATCCCTGGGAGTCGAACTCCTTACCTCCGGCAGTACCACGGCCAGAGAAAATAGGCACACCGTCAATTACATAAAGTGCATTGGAAGACTGCATGATAGATTTCGTACCACGCATCACTACCTTTGATACACCACCTACACCGGATGAAGAAGCATTGATGTTCACACCCGCTACCTTACCACTCAATGAGTTCACAAAGTTGGCATCTTTATTGGAAGTAATGGCATCTGTATTCACCTGCTGTACATTGTAGGACAATGCCTTTTCCGAACGCTTGATACCGAGTGCAGTAACCACAACTTCTTCAAGCTGTTGGGTATCTCCGGCCATCATTACATTAATCGGCGCATTACCTTTCACGGGGATTTCCTGCGTAGTATAACCGATATAAGAGAATACAATCACCGGATTCGCCTCCGTAGTGGTCAGCGTAAAGTTACCGTCGAGGTCGGTAATACACCCGTTGCTGGTACCTTTTATCAATACATTCACACCAATCAGAGGTCCCATGTCATCTGACACGACTCCGGTAATCGTCCGTTCTTTCCCTTGTTGGTTGCCCTCTTGAGGAGCAGCAGACTTTTCAGAAAGATAAACGATGTTATCCTCCACTTTATAGGAAATGTCTTTCCCTTTGAGAATAACATTCAAAGCATCTTCTATAGACGCATTGTTCACTTTGACGTTTTCTACCGGCAACGCAGCCAGTTTGTCGTCATAAAAAAATTGATACTTGGATTGAGACTTGATTTGTTCAATGACTGTCCCCAATGTGCCGCGAGACACATTCAGGTTTAACTGGGCAAAGCCCCACTGGATAGAAACTGCCATGAACAACAAAACTAATAAAGCCCGCATGAACGTCGAACTCCGAAAAGCATAATTGTCTTTCATAAACACAATTTATAGGTTATACAATAAATTACTTCGAGAGATTCATTCTCTCGCATTCCTATATAAAACAACAGACAATGAAAATACACTTACTGAAAAAGTATCTTTTTTATCATTAATCCTAAAAAAAAAGAGTTACCCCGAAAACAAGTTGATATATCATTTTGCTCAATATTACTAACGAAGTAAATAATTATTTCCACCTGATTCAAGAAAAACACCTATAATACAGATAGTAAATAACAAAATGATATATCAACTTATTTTCGAGGCAACCCTTTTCTTACTATATTATTACTATTCTTTACTTCTTCAGTTCATTCGAGAAAGAATAAGGATAATCTTCCGGCTGCGTACCTCTCTTCATATTAGGCTGGCTACCCATATCAAACCTCAAGGTACCGCCATTCAGCAAATCGCCATGCGTCAGATAATTCCTGGAATAATCCACGCCGTTCACCTTGAGAGACTCGATATACATGTTCTCCGGTGAGTTATCCGGAGCGTCAATTGTCAGGGACTTACCGTTCTCGAAATGGAGGGTAGCCTTACGGAACAAAGGGGCACCCAGCACATATTCGTCCGTACCAGGGCAAACCGGATAGAAACCAAGTGCAGAGAAAACATACCACGCCGAAGTCTGACCGTTGTCCTCGTCACCGCAGTAACCGTCGGGACCAGCAGTGTACATGCGGTTCATAACCTGACGAAGCCAATATTGGGCCTTCCAAGGCTCCCCAGCATAATTATAAAGGTAAATCATGTGCTGGATGGGCTGGTTGCCATGGGCATAGTTACCCATATTCATCACTGTCATCTCACGGATTTCATGGATTACCTGGCCGTAGTAGCTGTCATCGAACAAGGGCGGGACAATAAATACAGAGTCAAGCATCTCCACGAAAGACTCTTTTCCACCCATCAAGTCTATCAGACCTTGAGGGTCGTGGAATACAGACCAGGAATAGTGCCAGCTGTTACCTTCAGTAAAGGCGTCGCCCCACTTCAATGGAGAGAAAGGAGCCTGGAACTGGCCGTCCTGATTACGACCACGCATCAGCTTGCTTTCCTTATCAAACACATTCCTATAGTTCATGGCACGTTCCGCAAAGAGTTTCTGCTCCTTCTTCGGACGGTTCAATTCTTTTGCCATGCGGTAGATGCACCAGTCATTATAAGCATACTCCAAAGTACGGGCAGCGTTCTCGTTGATTTTCACATCGTAGGGAACATAACCAAGCTTGTTGTAATACTCATAGCCGAGACGACCCGTAGAAGAAACTTCAGGATGGACATTCTTTGTACCGTTGATGAGGCCTTCGTACAACGTCTGCACATCCTCCACCTTCACACCTTTCAGATAGGCATCCGCCAGTACGGAAGCAGAGTTATTGCCAATCATACAGCCACGGTGACCCGGACTTGCCCATTCGGGAAAGAAACCGCTTTCCTTATAGGTGTTGACAAGGCCTTCCTGAATCTGCCTGTTCACCGACGGATACATCAGGTTGAGGAATGGGAAAAGACAGCGGAAAGTGTCCCAGAAACCGGTATCCGTATACATATAGCCGGGCAACACTTGCCCATTGTAGGGACTGTAATGAATCGGATTTCCCGCCTCATCCAGTTCATAGAATGCACGCGGGAACAACAAGGAACGATACAAACATGAGTAGAAAGTACGGTACTGGTCAAGGGTTCCGCCTTCCACATCAATACGGCCCAGCACCTTGTTCCAGGCATCCTGGCCTTTCTGAACCAATGTTTCCAAATTGTCATTGCCAAGCTCCTTCAAGTTACGGTCAGCCTGCTCAAAACTGATGAAAGAGGAGGCTACACGGGCATGTACCACTTCACCCTTACGGGTTTTGAAACCGATAACAGCACCGGCATGTCCGGCTTCCTGCTCAACCTTATTCTCGCTCAAGACGCCATCGGCTACAGAAGCCTTATAAGTAAAAGGCTTGTCGAACTCTATCACGAAATAGTTCTTGAAGTTCTCGGGAACACCGCCGCTGTTACGGGTAGTATAACCGATAATACGATTCTGTTCCGGAAGTATCTTCACATAAGAGCCCTTGTCAAAGGCATCGACAACAATGTATGAATGATCATTTTCAGGGAAAGTGAAACGGAACAATACGGCACGGTCGGTAGGGGTGAACTCGGTAACCACATCGTGTTCGGCAAGATATACCTTATAATAATGAGGAAGTGCCACTTCGCCCTTGTGGGAGAACCAGCTTGCACGCTTCTCTTCATCAAACTCGGGTTTGCCAACCACCGGCATAATGGAGAACTGCCCGTAGTCGTTAATCCAAGGACTGGGCTGGTGTGTCTGCTTGAAACCACGGATCTTGTTCGCTGTATAGACGTATTGCCAGCCGTCACCCATCTTACCCGTCTGAGGAGTCCAGAAGTTCATACCCCAGGGACGTGCGATCGCAGGATAGGTATTACCGGTGGAAAGCTCGAAAGTAGACTGCGTGCCGACAAGAGGACTGACATACTGGGTAAAGTCTTTGGCATGCAGCCATAAAGCACTGCTCACAAAAAAAAACAATAGGATTAATTTTCGCATAATATTAGAAAGTTGTTAGTATTAAATAAATTCTTCTCGTCATATCTCGAATTTGTGCAGCCTTCCTACTTCGTTGAGGAGAGGAAAACACTGTTCCCCACAATTTTATACTCCAATGGAATGGCATTCTTTATCAGATTCAGCACAGCCCCTACACTCTCTTTTTTCTTCAGTGTACCCGAGTAAGTCTTGCTTACATCTATGTTCGGTGCCAGAATTACCCTCACCCCATACGAATTCTCCAATGTACGCGCAATGGTGTATAGGTCAGCCTTCTCAAAGACAAACTCATTATTGTGCCAGTTTTCGATTCCCGTATCCACCTGCTTCACCACCAGACGCCTAGTCATTCCGTTCAGCTCGGCTTTCTGTCCGGGGGCAAGGATAATCATACCCTCGCCATGATTACCTTTCACCTCTACTTCGCCTTTCAAAAGGGTAGCTACTGCAGACATCTTAGCCTTGTCAGACTTGAGGTTGAAAACAGTTCCCAATACTCTGACCTGCATGGCCTCACTCTGTACGACAAACGGTTTTTCCAGATTCCTCATCACCTCAAAATATCCTTCTCCTTCCAGATAAACCTTTCTTCCCTTCCCTGCAAACTCATGTGGATATTTCAGGGTAGTGTTTTTATTCAGCCAGACTTTGGTTCCATCCGGCAGTTTCAGTTCCTTAATCTTATCATGAGTGGTGACAGCCAGTAATGTTTCCGGCTGGCTATAAGTCTGATAAAAAAGATAGCCGAAAGTACCCAAAAGGAAGAAGCCCACAAATACGGCCGCATACCGCATCCACCCAACCATCCTCCGTACCTTGTATTGTTTCGTCTTCTCTTGTTCCAGCCTTTTAAATAATCGCTTTTCGGCCTTTTCTATGTCTTGTGTATTCGAAGTATCCCCCAGTCTCCCCAAGTGGTAAATCTCCTCCAGCCTGAACAATTCGCGTGCATTCTCACCCGACTCTTCCAGCCAGGCGTTCACCTCACGAAGTTCATCTTCCGTACATTCACCCATAAGGAACTTGGCCAATATCTCCTCATTCAACTTATTCATTCTTTCCTTCATTATGATAATAAAACAACGCTGCTCGCAAAAACACTTACTTTCCCGATGAAAAACAGAGCCAACATCAGGTTCAGATACCCCAGTTTATCACGCAGCAACTTCAAAGCTTTGTACATGTGGGCCTCCACCGTACGCAATGACACTCCCATTGTATCAGCTATCTCCTTATTCTTCATATCATGCAGATAGCTGAGTTTGAATACCATCCGGCACTTGTCCGGCAATTCATTGATGGCATCGGACAGCTTCCTCCTGAGTTCGGCATCCTCTATCCGTTTCACCACATCATTGCTGTCAGGTTGATAGAACTCAACCCTCTTTTTATGGATTTCGAGCATGACAGCCTCATAGCCACTCACAATGTCCCGATGCTTCAGAACGTTCAAGGCACGGGTATACACCGCCCTATACAGAAAAGCCTGAATCTGCTCTCCCACCTTCATGGTATCTTTCCGCTTCCACAGCTCCACGAAAACATCCTGTACCACATCTTCCGCATCTTCTTCCCCCACAATGCGTGTGGCATAGAACAGCAGGTTGGTATAATACCTGCGGAAAAGGGATTTATATGTCAAGTCGAAATGTTCATTCATATGTTAGCCGGTTATCGGGGACTGTACCATGCCTGACCTGGCTTATCCCCCATTTCAAATTCGAAAACACTTCCATCCATTATCTGTTCATGCGTAATATAACTTTTGTCATAGTTCTTACCGTTGAGTTTGACAGATTGAATGTAGCAATTTTCCTTGCTCACCGCCGGCGCCAGTACCGTAAAGGTCTTTCCACCGGGCAGGTGCATCTTCATTTCCGGATATAGGGGGGTACCGATTTCATATTTTCCACCAACCGGGTCTACCGGATAAAAGCCCATCGCACTGAACACATACCAGGCGGACATCTGTCCGCAATCCTCGTTGCCGCACAAACCGGCAGGAGTGTTCAGGTAGAGTTCACGCATCACCCGGGCTGCATATTTCTGGGTTTTCCAAGGTTGATCCACAGCATTGAACAGATAGATGACGTGATGGCTAGGCTCATTTCCATGCGCATACTGGCCAATCATCCCGGTGCTGAAAATAGGCAACTCATCATCTGCAGAAGGATTGTAAGTAAACATACTGTCCAGCTTCTGGGCAAACCGTTCCTTACCTCCGGTCAAAACTATCAAACCGTCAATATCCTGCTGCACAGACCAGAAGTATTGCCAGCCGTTGCTCTCGCAGATGTGCGGAGTATAGTCGTCCGGCGAGAAGTTCCGGATAAACTCTCCCTTGTCATCACGGGGCTGCATGAAAGAACTTACCGGATTGTAGACATTCCGGTAATTACGGGAACGCTTATAAAACTCGTCCGCAACCTCCTTATCGCCCAGCTTCTCTGCCATACGGGCTATACAATAGTCATCATATGCATATTCCAGTGTTTTAGAAAGTGACCAGTTTTCCGAATTATACTGATCCGTCACATTATAAGGAACATAGCCATATTTCTTATATAACCCAATGCCACGATAGGAATCGATATTGGCAGTAGCTACACAAGCCTCCAAGGCCTTTTTCGCATCGAAGTCCCCAATACCTTTCAGATAGGCATCTACAATAACCGGCACAGAGTGGTAACCTATCATCATATCTGTCTCGCCCCCCTGAAAATTCCATACGGGAAGGCGGCCGTTCTGTTCGAAGAAGGCGAGGAAGGACTTCACCATATCATTCACCCGTTCCGGCTCAATAAAAGTATAGAGAGGATGAGCCGCACGGTAAGTGTCCCACAAGGAGAAAGTACTGTAATTTGTCCAGCCCTCTACCCGGTGCACTTGCTTGTCGGGACCGTAATAGGCGCCGTCCACATCACTGTAAATGGTAGGAGCAATCATCGAATGATATAAAGCTGTATAGAACTTGACTTTCTCATCGCGGTCATCGCATTTTATTTCTATCCGGGACAATTGTTCGTTCCAATCATCCTGCACAGCAGCCAGGTATTTGTCGAAATCATCATCAGGTACTTCTGCTGCTAGATTACGTGCCGCCCCTTCCATACTTACACCGGAGATGGCAGTACTGACAAGAATCTGTTCTCCTTCCTTAGTCTGAAAGTCGAATCGTGCAATGACAGATGTCCCTATCCGCTTGCCTTCTTTCTCTATGGCAGCTGTATCGAGCTGCATCGCAGCAAACGGTTTGGAGAAACGTGTACGGAAGTAGAGGCGCTGGTCGCGTGCCCAACCGTCAGAGTAACGGTAACCTTGCACCGTTACCGAATCGACGGCTTCTATGTGAGAATCATTGGTAAAATCCCAATTCATGGCTTTCCGCAAATTCAGGAAAACGGCAGCATCGGCTTTTGGGAAAGTATACCGCTGAATGCCACAACGCTCGGTGGCCGTCAACTCTACATTTATATTATAATCTTTCAGACGCACCTGATAATATCCAGCGCTTGCCGACTCTTCCGAATGAGAGAACAAAGAGTGAATGCCGAGCGGAGCTTCCGCCTCCTTATAAGGCAATGTCACCGGCATAAAAGAGATGTCATACAAGTCACCAGCGCCGGTTCCGGAGAGATGGGTATGGCTGAAGCCTGCAATGGTACTGTCCGGATAAAAATATCCGGAAATACGGTCCCAGCCCGGCAGTCCGTTGTCAGGACTGAGCTGCACCATGCCAAACGGCGCCTGGGCACCCGGATAGGTGTTTCCAGTAAAATCTGTACCGATAAAGGGATTCACAAACTCTGTATAAGACACACTCTTCAAATCCGACACCTGCGAGGTGCATGCCAGAAAGGATGAAAAGACCACAAACAAACAACAAGATTTTATCAAATTCATAACATTATAGGGTTAACGTGTATAGTATAACAACCTAACCGGATAAAACACTTACACATCTTGTCACTTTTCTACAGAATTCATGCAAACAAAAGTAATACAAAATTCCGATTAATCCTCTTTTTTATTTTGTAAAAATATACTTTACACTATCTTTGTCACAAAAAGTCACAATGAATTACACGACCTATCTTTTCGACTTTGATTATACGCTTGCTGATTCTTCCCGCGGAATCGTCACTTGTTTCCGCAACGTACTGACCCGTCACGGATATACAGAGGTGACGGATGACGACATCAAACGTACTATCGGCAAGACTCTGGAAGACTCTTTTTCCATCCTCACCGGCGTGACAGATGCCGGACAACTGGCAGGATTCAAGGCAGAATACCGAAAAGAGGCCGATACGCATATGACTGTCAACACGGTGCTTTTCCTGGAAACCAAGTCCGTACTGACTGCACTGAAGGACTCCGGCGCCCGCATCGGAATCATCTCGACCAAATACCGATTCCGCATCAAGGAACTCCTCGACCAGCATTTTCCTGAAGATTTTATGGACATCATCGTGGGTGGTGAAGACGTGAAAGCCGCCAAGCCATCTCCCGAAGGGCTACTCCTTGCCATTAAGCGGCTACATGTCAGCAAAGCCGAGACCCTCTATATAGGCGACAGCACGGTAGATGCGGAAACAGCCCAAGCGGCCGGAGTAGACTTTGCTGGAGTCACCCACGGAGTAACCACTGCCAAAGAATTGGAGAAGTACCCACACCGGAAAATAATGAACACCTTGGAAGAACTGCTGGCAGTTCAGGAGGAGCATCCTTCCATATTCAAGATTGAAAATCCCATCCGGCCGGAAAACGCGCATGCCACTTCTCCCCGGAAACAGAAAAGGATAAGCGTCTGGCAAATCCTCCTTCTAGTGACACTCTTCTGGCTGGCTATTGAAGAGCTGGACATGACCGACGACAGCAACTTCTTCCCGGTTGTTTTCATACTGACATTGTGGGGTATCCTCCAAAAAAGAAGGATACTACCCAACAAAGCAAGAACTTTCATCGACTCATGGTGGCACCCCTGCGCAGTACGCTTACGCGCATTTCACATCAAGCTGATACAAGGGAGAAAAACTCCTCCCGCTGGCAACGAAACCTGCACCTGTCTGAATTGTGGCACCACCTATACCGGCAACTACTGTAACCGTTGCGGACAAAGCCGTAACACTCCACGCTATCGGTTGAGCAACGCGCTTAAGAACATTGCCGGAGGCTTCTTCAATATAGATAATGGCTTTGGACGTACCCTTCTGGAACTCCTCTACCGTCCGGGATACATGATTAGAGACTTCATCGGCGGTAAGCGTGTAGAGTATTTTCGCCCGTTCCAGACACTCTTCATTCTTGCAGCCCTTTATATCATGGCTGTACAACTGGTAGACCCGGAAGCTCTGAGCAAAAAAGAAAAGGCGGAAAAGACAGAGCAGACAGACAAAGAAGAAATCATTGCCGCTAAAGAGAAGCTTACCAAAAAGATGGAGAAAACCTATAGCAAAGAGGAAAAGCGAGCCCTCGCCATCACTATAAAAAGCCTGGAGAAAAGCTTGAACAAACTGGAAGAGAAGAACGACTCCACTTCTGCCACACAGGTATCCGAACAGAACAGCGATGATGGCGACCTCATCGATGAATTTGTAAACGACACCTCGGAAGTGGGAGACAGACTGGAAAAAGTCTTCCAGAACTCTCCTTTCCTAATGAAAGTATGGAATCTGATGAAGAGCTGGGGACACGGAAACAAGGCATTCCGCATCATTGCCACACTGCCTTTGTTTGCACTTGCCACCCAACTTGCCTTCCGACGCCGGAAATATAAGTTAAACTACAATACCACGGAGCATGTGTTCATACAAGCCTACATAGCTTGCCAGATACTCCTACTGAGCATCATCGTGCTGCCTTTCAACGGGTACGCAAAGGTAGACGATTTGTATGAGCTGCCTTTATGGCTTATTTTCGTCCTATTCTGTTGGAATTACAAACAATTGTACCGCTGCACCTGGTGGAGAAGCTTTTGGCGCACTATCCTCATGCTGACTTACAGTCTTGTGCTACTCGTCATATTCGCGTGTCTTGTAATGGCGCTGATGCTGGCCGGTATCTATGTTCTGAAATTCATTTTGTAACAGAAACCATCCCTACACAGACTGTTTTTCTTTGATGAAACAGTTTTTCTCCAATAGGCTAAAAGTACAATCTGCATTAAAAGAACAAAAAAGCAAAAGAACATTTGTCCATTTAGAATAAAAAGAGTACTTTTGTGCCCGATTATTCCGCACCGGGTTCGACCAAGTGCTTTCTAAGTGATTAGAGACCACCCGACGGAGCTAACTTATACATTATATATAAGAAATGTACGCAATTGTAGAAATCAACGGTCAGCAATTCAAAGCAGAAGCTGGCAAAAAGCTGTTTGTACACCACATCCAGAATGCAGAAAACGGTGCAACAGTAGAGTTTGACAAGGTTCTTTTGGTAGACAAAGACGGCAACATCACTGTAGGCGCTCCCACAGTAGAGGGTGCAAAGGTTGTTTGCCAGGTCGTATCAAACATGGTAAAAGGCGATAAAGTTCTCGTTTTCCACAAGAAAAGAAGAAAAGGTTATCGTAAGTTGAACGGTCACCGTCAACAATTCACAGAGTTAACAATTACAGAAGTAGTAGCTTAATCAATTAAAACAGTAAGAAGAAATGGCACATAAAAAAGGTGTCGGTAGTTCTAAGAACGGCCGCGAATCACAGAGCAAGAGATTAGGCGTTAAGATATTTGGTGGCGAAGCTTGCAAAGCAGGTAACATCATCGTTCGTCAAAGAGGTACTGAATTCCACCCGGGTAACAACATCGGTATGGGAAAAGACCACACTCTTTTCGCTTTAGTAGACGGAACTGTACAGTTCAAAGTGGGCAAGGAAGACAGACGTTCAGTTTCTGTTATCCCTGCAGAAAATGCAGAAGCGTAAGTTTCCGAACAAGAAATAAGGAAAAGGGATGCAATCCGAATGGGTTGCATCCCTTTCTTTTATGTCAAAAGCAACACTTTATTTGTTTTTTCCATATCTTTGCACTCACAAAACCGAATAACATAAAAACAAGTATAAGATATGCTTACCATCAAACAAATTACAGAAAACACCGACGCGGTTCTCCGCGGACTGGAAAAGAAGCACTTCAAGAATGCAAAAGAAACCATTGCACAAGTGCTGGACTTCAATGACAAAAGAAAAGCCAATCAAACCATCCTAGATAAAAACCTGGCAGAAGCCAACTCACTCTCCAAATCCATCGGACAACTGATGAAGGAGGGCAAGAAAGAAGAAGCAGAAGCCGCCAAAAGCCGCGTGGCCGAGCTGAAAGAAGTCAACAAGGGCTTGCAAGCCAATATGGACCAGGCTGCCAACGATTTGCAGACTTTGCTTTATACCATCCCCAACGTTCCCTACGACAGCGTGCCCGAAGGCGTAGGTGCTGACGATAATGTGGTAGAGAAAATGGGCGGTATGGAAACCGAGCTGCCCAAAGACGCCCTACCCCACTGGGAACTGGCCAAGAAATATGACTTGATAGACTTTGACCTGGGTGTCAAGATTACCGGTGCCGGCTTCCCCGTATACAAAGGCAAAGGCGCACAACTGCAACGCGCACTCATCAACTTCTTCTTGGACGAAGCACGCAAGTCCGGCTATACGGAAATAATGCCGCCCACAGTGGTGAACGCCGCTTCCGGCTACGGCACGGGACAGCTGCCTGATAAGGAAGGGCAAATGTATCATTGCGAAGTGGACGACCTCTACTTGATTCCTACCGCCGAAGTCCCCGTAACCAACATCTACCGCGATGTGATTCTGGACGAAAAGCAGTTGCCCATCAAGAACTGTGCATATACACAATGTTTCCGCCGTGAAGCCGGTTCATATGGAAAAGACGTACGTGGCTTGAACCGCCTGCACGAATTCTCCAAAGTGGAACTGGTACGCATCGACAAACCGGAACACAGCAAACAATCCCACCAGGAGATGCTGGACCACGTGGAAGGACTGCTTCAGAAACTGGAACTGCCATACCGCATCCTGCGCCTTTGCGGTGGTGACATGAGTTTCACGGCCGCTCTCTGCTTTGACTTCGAGGTATATTCCGAAGCACAGAAGCGTTGGTTGGAAGTAAGCTCCGTCTCCAACTTCGACACTTACCAGGCCAACCGCCTGAAATGCCGCTACCGTACCGCAGAAAAGAAGACAGAACTCTGCCATACGCTGAACGGCTCTGCATTGGCACTGCCACGCATCGTTGCCGCATTGCTGGAAAACAATCAGACGCCGGAAGGTATCCGCATTCCGAAAGCACTGGTACCGTATACTGGATTCGAAATAATTGACTAAAAGCTGCATCTTTTGTGCTATAAAAAGAGAACAGCACACAGATGACACAGATAAGACAGATGACCACAGATGAATTATTCATAGCAACAATTATCTGTGGTCATCTGTCTTATCTGTGTCATCTG
>OJJY01000342.1_pt1 | contig 18464 bp, 6 predicted proteins | sample 1596421 | NCBI WGS metagenome assembly OJJY01 (sample SAMEA4350151, study PRJEB24818) | metagenome | biome: human; feature: gut; material: faeces | place: Denmark | collected 2013-09 | reverse complement strand
GTCCTTAATACATAAAATTGATATTTCGATTAAACCGACTGACAATCATAAGACAGTAGTTTATAAACAGCTTATGGCTAATCAGCTTACTTGGTGTCAGACAAATTCTGATATCATAATTAAGCGTGCTAATTCTCTTTATAATATAATTACAGAAAATGCTGATGATAACAAATATCTTGCAAAAAGATGTTGTAACTTCAAAAAATTAGAAGAAGTGCTTGACCGATATATATCGAAACAAAAATCTCCTTTATCAAGAAATCAGATAAAGAAAAATGCTAACACAATTTCACAGCAGAAACACTCCCCACACTCTCAGGATAAGAGCAAGGGACGATAAAACTACATAACAAATTTCAGACAGAGCTTCGGTTCTGTCTTTTTTTTTGCCCTTTTTTATGCTCCTGAACGGAGCATTTTTCTTTTTGCGAATAATATCGCCGAACTTCAAAGAAATTTTAAAAAAAATTTAAAAATTTTAAAATTTTTTCAATTTAGGGGGTGCGAAAACCCGATTTTTACGGAATATATATAGAAACCTTTTTTTAGGAGGAAGTTATGAAGATAAAAAAGAAGATTTTGTTAAGTACTTTGACAGCTGCTTTGCTTGTAAGCATATGTGCTTTCGGTGCAGGAGCAGTAAGCACAGACAAAAAGTTTTCAATCGAAGATGCAACGCTTATTCAGAAGAATGTTGTAGGTATGACAACATTTGATGAAAAACAAATTAAGCTGTACGACCTTAATAAAGACGGTGTGATTACCGTTGTTGATTCAACACTTGTACAGAAGATTATCGTAGGTCTGATTAAAGAGCCAACAGAAGAAGAACCGACAACAGCAGAATCAACAACAGAGCCTACAACGGAAGCAGTTACAGAACCTACAACTGTTCCAAAGCCTACTACTGTACCTAAAAGTGTAAAACTTGACAAGTCAAGTATCACACTTGGCACAACTGAAACCTACACATTAAAAACTACGGTTGAAAACGGAACGCTGTCACAGGTGTCGTTTACAACTGACAACAGTAAGGTTGCAGGTATTGACAGTAACGGTAAAATAACTGCTTTCGGAACAGGAACAGCTACAATCACAGCACAGACATATAACGGCAAGACTGCAAGCTGTACCGTAACAGTTAAAAAACTTGCAGACAGTATCATGCTCAATAAATCAAATCTGACTCTCGGTGTCGGCGAACAATTTGATTTAAACAGCAGTATTCCGAACAATACAGCAGCCTACTATAGACTTTATTACTCGAATAACACCGCAATTGCTCCTGTCCAAAAGTCAGGCGGTCTTGTTACTGCAAAAACAGCCGGCACTACTACGATAAGATGTAAGCTCAGCAATGGCAAGGAAGCGATTTGTAAGGTAACAGTCAAATCTACACCTTCAAGCGTAACTGTTTCTGATAAATCTGCAACTCTTAAAGTCGGACAGAGTAAAACGCTTAAAGCTACGCTCAACAATAACGCATACAGCTATCGCAGTACTTGGACAAGCAGTAATACATATGTTGCAACGGTTAATTCAACCGGAAAAATCTCCGCTAAATCTCAAGGAACAGCAACAATCACATACAAAACCTACAACGGAAAAACCGCATCGTGCAAGCTGACTGTTTCGGGAAGTGTCGCAAAGTGTATTGATGTATCAACTTGGCAAGGCTCAATAGATTTTAACAAGGTAAAATCAGCCGGTTATAACTATGTGATTATCCGTGCAGGCTACGGTAAAGAAAAAAGCCAAAAAGACAATATGTTTGAAACAAACTACAAAAACGCAAAATCCGCCGGTCTTAAAGTCGGAGCATATTGGTTCAGCTATGCAATGTCACCGTCAACGGCAACAGCAGAAGCAGATGCTTGCCTTAGTTGTATCAAGGGTAAAAAGTTTGAACTTCCTGTTTACTACGATATGGAATATCAGCCTGCAATGAGTACAAGCAACAGCAATTATACAAAAATGGCAGTCAATTTCTGTAACAAACTCAAAAGCAACGGCTTTAAATCGGGTGTGTATTCCTCAGCAAGCGTTTATGACTATCTGCTCAATCGCACAACCTTAAAAAATAACGGCATTTCTATTTGGAACGCAGAATGGTATATTAAGCCGTCAATCACTTGTGATGTGTGGCAGTATTCTGAAACCGGCAGAATCAACGGCATATCAACAAATGTTGACCTTAACTACATATATGACCTTAACATTTTAAATTGATAACAACTTTTTGAGAAGGTGAAATAATTGTCGTTTGGAAAGCAGTTGCTTATTGCTCGAAAAAACAAGCATATGACACAGAAACAAGTGGCAGAAGCCGTGCATATAGAACGGTCAGCCTATACCAAATGGGAAAACGATAATTATGAACCGACTTTTGCATATATCAGAGAATTAGCGAAAACATTGGAAGTTGATTACAACTTTCTGTTTTATGACTCTCACTGTTCACTTGACAGCAAGACTTTTTAAGTTTTCATTGTTATTCTTCTTTTGCATCGGGCATTAATTTGTCCGATGCATCCCTACAATCCCCACTAAGGTGGTTAATAATATAAATTTACGGAGGTAAATATGATTCGTGCATCACCCATAAAAGAATACAGTAGTTTTTCTTTTTCAATATTTAGATGAAAGGAGAGAAAAATTTGAATGAAGTTAATTAAAAAAATATTGTCGGTTTTCTTATGCTTGACTGTAATTATCGGCTCATTGTCTGTTGGTTCGTTTTCCGTAAGTGCTGCCTCGGTTAAAGGCAATCGTGGAGCAGACGGCAAAGGTTTTATATACAAGAAAACAGCTGAATATACTTATACAGACGCAAACGGAAAAAAGCACAGTCAGCATTATGAAGGTTGGGAAAATTTCAAGGTGCACTTTTTTGCTCCATCCGGAAAAACCTTGAATTTTTTAGACTACACACAAAGAGCGTACTGTATTGAACCGGATAAAGCATCTGAATTAACAAGTTCTGCTACTGTAAAAAGTACATCTCAATCAGCAGCTTGGAAACAGCTAACTACTGCACAGCAAAATGCAGTTAATCTGATACTTGCTTGGGGCTTTGGCGGATTTGAAGCTGCAAAGGAAGAGAAGGTTCATTACTACTATGCAACGCAGCTCTTGATTTTTGAGATTGTTGCAGGCAAGCGTAACGCATCAACTTTTGAAGCGGTTACCGGTAAGCCGTTACTTACACCTGCAAATACAATGACGGCTACGAGTTCGGCAGAAACTACGCTTGCGAATGTCACAACGGCATACAACAATATGGTTTCTTGGTGCAAAAAATCCGTGAGAAATCCGTCATATACTGCATCATCGCTCAGTTCTGCGAAGTCGTATCAAATGTCATATAATCAATCAAACGGACAGTATTCAATCACTTTGACTGATAAGAACGGTACCGCTTCAGTAACTAAAGCATCCGATGTAATCGTCAGCAATTCAAATGTTAAGGTCAGCGTAAGCGGTAAAAAGATAACATTTACCTGTTCTAAAAATCTTGGTACGACAGTTAATGTGACAATGAAAAATTCTTTTTTGAAGGAACATGGAATCAAGAGCAAAAACAGTTTGTATTTAATTACAAGTAATGACTATGCATCATATCAGACTTTTGCTCAGGGTTCTAATTATACAGTTAAAGACGGCTATGTTAAGCTGACATTTCCGGATGTTGTCAAGCTGCAACTTCAAAAATTATCATCAAACACAGAGCTTACCGCCGGCAATGATTGTTATAGCCTTAACGGTGCCGAGTACGGCATATACACAAACAAGGCTTGTACCCAAAAAATCGGCAGTATAACGACAAATGCAAGCGGTTACGGCAGTTACAGTAAATATGTTGATTCAACAGCTTCTTACTATGCAAAAGAAACAAAAGCACCAAAAGGCTATGAGCTTGATAAAACTGTATATACATTTGTGAGTTCGGGAAAAAAAGACAGCAACGGCTATGCAATATTTAAAGCAGTTAGGCTGTCTGATAAAAAAACCGAGCCACAAGATAATCCGGTTAATGACCCTGTCGGTATTGTTTTGCAAAAGAAAAATGCAATTACAGGCGAAACGACAAGTCAAGGTCTTGGCGGTGCGGTTTTCAGCATTGAATACTACGCACAGGAAATTGACAAGGACTACGATGTCAAAGCAGATGAAACCGCTCCTGCACTTGACAGCAAAAACCTTAAAAGGACTTGGTATATTCAGACTGATGAAGATGGCAAAGCATTGCTTGCTTCTAAGTATCTTGCTGAAGGCTATAATTCGGACGATTTTTATTTTAGCTACAATCTTTTAACTGTTCCAACCATTCCAATTGGTACAGTTGTCATTCGAGAAGTAAAAGCACCTGACGGATACTCGTTAAGTAATGTCGTGTTCTACAGAGTAATCAATGAAGAGACTGCCGGTATTGCACAGGACACAAACACCCCTATCAATGTGCCGATTGATGAAATGCCTGCAAAGGCATATGTGGGCATTAACAAGCTTAATCAGTCAGGTATAGGTGTCGGCGGAGCAGTATATGGCTTGTACTCTGATTCAGCTTGTGCAAGCTTGTATGACAAGCTCACAACAAGTGCTGACGGCAAGGGGACTTTTGCAAAATCGGTAGATGTCGGCAAAACATATTACATCAAAGAAATAACCGCTCCGACAGGCTATGAGCTTGACGATACTGTTTATCCCGTCATTACAAATGAGGAAAACTCAACCATTGAAACAGCCGTTATTCAGACGATTTATGAAGATGCCGTAAAAGCTGACCTCAAAATCAAGAAGTCATCAACAGACGGTATAGTTTCAAATCTTTGGTTTGCAATATCAGATAACCTTGGCAACGAGTACAACGCAGTTTCAACCGATAAAAACGGCGAAGCGACTGTTAAAGGTTTGAGGGTATATGACGATAAAGGCAACAAGATAACCTATACCGTCAAGGAGCTTGGTTTTAAGACTACTTTAGGTTCTCACAGCTATGGCGGTTACACTTGGACAATAAAGAAAGAAAATGCAATCAGCTACAAAGGCTCATATTATGAAGGTGTTTCAAATGCCGTATTCAGCAATTGTGAGAATGCTTATTCAAGATACTACTATGGCAAATCATCAGAAGCAAAATCCAACGCTAACGGTAAGTCATTAACGCTTGACGAGAGCAAAACGGTTACATTTAATTTTCAGAATACAGTTTCTGAAACAGATTTAACTGTTAAAAAGACCTCATACAACGGTAATGTATCGGGGGTGTGGTTCGAGGTACGGGATGAAAACGGTAAATACTATGGGGATATTGTCACGGATTCAAGCGGTAAAGCTAACTATTACAACCGATACGGTTACAAGCTCACAAGCTGTTTAACCGTTCCAAACTCAGCAATTTGTATTCCTATAAAATATAAGGTTGTTGAAAAAGGTTTTCTCGGCGGAGGCAGTTACTACTTCCCCGAAAATTACCTTGAAAAGGCTGAATCAGAGTTTAAGACTGCCAACAAATACGGAACAACATCAACGCTTAATTATTCCATGTACAACGCTCCTGCAACCGGCAGTATTAACATCAATAAGACTTCCGAGGACGGAGTTATCGAGGGTTTGAGTTTTAAGCTTGAGTCTTTTGACGATGAACGAGAATACGGTGACGACCTTATCCCTACCCCTATGGCTTATGATGCAGACGGAAACGAGATTACAAGTATCGTTTTGACTACCGACAAAAACGGTAAAGCAAGTACAGATAATATGCAATTTTATGACATAAACGGTAATAAAATTGACGGAATTCTGCCATATGTATTCAATCAAAACGGTTTTCAAATTACCTACAGACTGACCGAAATCGGCATCAAACAGTCAGACGGAACATACAAGTTTCCGAGCCGTTATGAACTGAAAGATGCAGTCGAATTTACAATCTATGATACCGATGAATACAACTATACATATGATTGTGTTAACACCGTAAAAACAGGTTTGTTACAGGTACAAAAAACATCTGAAGATGATGTTGTGGACGGTTTGTATTTTGAAATAAGCTGTGCTGACACAGGGTTTAACGAAAAAGTAAGCACAAACCTTGAAGGTTTAAGTCCTGAAATTTCAGACTTACCGATTTATAACAGCAATGACGAATTGCTCAAATATAAGGTATCAGAACTCGGTGTTCTGAACGATGACGGCACTTATTCTTTACCGTATAAGTACAACAAGCCAAAAAGCGTAACAGTTACGCTTAATTCAGATACCGTAGTTTTTGCAAATATCAAAAACACGCTGAAAACAGGCTCTGTTAAGCTGACAAAAACAGACGGCACAAAAGCTCTTGGCGGATCAGGTTGGCAACTCTATAAGTCAGACGACACTCCCATCAGCTGTTATCAGACAGGCTCAGGAACTTATATGTATAATTCAGTTGCAAAAACTGCAACCGATTATATGGCTACGAATGGTAGTTTGTCAATCAGTAATCTGCCGGTAGGTGATTACTATTTTATTGAATCTGTAACTCCGTCAGGCTATATGCCATACGGTAAAAAGGTTGAATTTACAATTTCAGCCGACAATGAAAACACACTTAATATATCATTAACCGTTGCCGATAACAAATCTGTGTTATCTCAAACAGGTGGCGGTGGTATTGCTCCGTTTTATTTTGCTTCTGTAGCACTCGGAGCATTGGCTATATTTTTCATCTATGACTACCGTAAACACGGTAGCAAGAAATATAAAAAATCACGAAAGGACAATCAAAAATGAAAAAGAAAATCACACGAATTATGACAGCTATGGTGCTTGCAGTAATGATGGTATTAACTGCAATCCCATTTGCAAGTGCTGCAACCAACGCAAATGCTCTTGATGAAACAAAGAAGGTTTCATTCACGCTCAATTGTTCAAAGCCGGGTTACACCTTTACGGTGTACAAGGTTGCAGAACTCAAAACAACCGAAAATCCATACAAGACAGGCTATGATTCACTTATTCCTTCAATCTCTGACGAGATTTTAAGCGGTAAGACATCGAATGTTCTCTCAGCTCTTGATGGTCTTTCTTCGATTCCGTCAACAGCTTCAACCGTTGGCACATTTACTACATCGGCAACATCGGTAAAAAAGACTTTTTCAAGCCTTGCTCAGGGGTTGTACTACATAAAAGCGACTAACTTTCCTGCCGGTGTTAAAAGCGTTACAAACTCTGTTGTATCACTTCCATATTACAATAACGGTTGGGTTTACAGCATTAATGCTATCGACCTTGCTACAAAGGTAAATGACGGTGATGTTGTAACAGGCAAGACTATCACAAACAGCACAAAGGATAATGTTAATTTTACCGATGTAAGCCTTGGTGACACAGTGAATTTTGAAATCAAGTCATCGACTGCCGGTTCAAGCGAAATGAAACTTAAATCATATACCGTATATGATGAAATGTCAGCCGGTCTTACTCTTGATAAAGACAGCGTAAAGGTTGCACTTCTCAACGCACAGGGCGGTAAGGTTGCTGACCTTGCTTCAACTGATTATGCTCTCAATGTAACATCAGAAGTTGATGGTAAAGCTACAACATTTAATGTAGCTCTCACAAACGCTTATCTTCAGAAAAATGACTTTTATGCAGAGAGTGTTACTTATACATCTGTAACTTATTCAGCAAAGCTCAATAAGTACGCAATAACAGGAAAGACAGGCAACCCTAACACAGAAACAAAGCTCGTTTATTCTAACAAGAACGGTGTTGAATCAGAAGTAAACGGTAATACAGTTTATGTTTACACCTTTGCTGTAACAACAAACAAGACAGATACAGACGGAAAGGCTCTCGAAGGTGCAGAATTCAGCCTTTTCAAGACAGAAGAGGACGCAACTGCTCTTACAAATGCCCTTGCAAGCGGTGTATCCGACAAGACCGGCAAGGTTACTTACTACAACACAAGTAAAGAAGAAATCAAACTTGCAAGCGGTAAATATTATATTGTCGAAACAAAAGCCCCAACGGGATACAACATCTACGGTAAGGTTATTCCTGTGACAATTGATGTTACATACGGTGCAACATTTGTTGACGGTTCGTACATCACAAACTGCCCTACAGACGGCACAGCAAGCGTTGATGTTAAGGATACAAAGGTTGTTGTTCCGCAGACAGGCGGTGTCGGAACAGTAATGTTCTACATTCTCGGCACAGCATTTGCACTCGGCGGTATTGCAACATTGTTCATTCGCAGAAGAGTAAAAGCTACAAACAAGTAATTTCACATTAAACAGAAAGGAGTACAGCACATTGAAAAAATGCAGAAGCAAATGCACCTTGATAATAGGAATAATTTTTATGACTGCATCACTCTGCTTTGTGCTGTACCCTTCTGTATCAAATGCTGTCAATAGTTTTTTCGCAGCATCCACAATTAACAATTATGCCGCAAATTTTGACAGCATTTCAGCAGCCGACAGGTCACAGTACTTGTCGGCTGCTGCTGAATATAACAACAATTTATCAGAACTTATCAATGGATTTTCTTACGATACAGACAGCGTGATTGACGGATATGACGATATTCTCAATTTTGGTGACGGTCTTATAGGCTACATTGATATTTCAAAAATCAATGTAAAACTGCCTATTTACCACGGGGATACGGATAAAGTGCTTGAAAAAGGTGTTGCTCATCTGCCAAATACAGCGTTTCCGATTGGTGGTATAGGAAATCATTCTGTCTTGTCTGCACATACGGGTTATCCAACGCAAGTGTTTTTTGACAATCTCAACGAGCTTGAAATCGGTGATGAAATCAAGGTATCCGTACTCGATGAAACGCTTACCTATGCTGTAACAGCAAAAAACATTGTTAAGCCCGACAACATATCGTTACTGTCAGTTGACGAAGAAAAAGACCTATTAAGTCTTATAACTTGTTATCCATACGGTGTAAACAGTCACAGACTTATTGTGACTGCTGAAAGAGTAAAGGATACAGCTGCATCTGATACGGCAACAAAAACCGAAAACAACAATAACGGAAGTTTTGATTTTATTATTGCAGTAATTGTTATAACCGCAATTTTGGCAATTTTAGTAATTGCTGTTTCCATAAAAAATAAACGAAGGAGGAAGTAAAATGCCTGATATTACAAATGATTTTGATAATAATCCAAATACCGATAAAAGAAAACAGCGAGATGAAGAAGTCAATAATGACAATCTCCAACCCGAACAGACAAAATCCGAACCCGAATTGCTTGAACAAACGAAAAGCAAAGAATTTTCAATACCGATTTTTGCAAAGCTGTATGACAGGTGCAATCTTAAGATTGATGAGCTTAATCTAAAAAACGATAAACTCAATGCAAAAATCGAAAAACTCAACATAAAAAAGGTTCGCAGTGCTGAATTTGTTTCAACGGTTGAATCAATGAGAAATGTTGTACCAATGCCTGTGTATAAAGCATTGTCTGTTCTATCGGCTGAAAGGCGACAGAAAATAGTAAATATCAATGAGAAAATCCATTCTCATAAGCTGAACATCAAATCGAATGAGCAGAAGATTTTGAAGCAACAAAGCCGTGCTGAGAACTGCAAAAAAATCAATAAATTTCTTGACAATATGAAATCCCCTGACGGCAGGAAAGAAAACTTTGTCAAAGGTATGCAGGAATACGGGACAATGGCAATGAGGACAACCTCTGAAAAGTTTGATACTACTCAGAGCAAACTCGATGCTGCAATAAAAGCATACGGTCAAACTCATTATATGTCCGAAAAACTCAAACTGCGAAAACAAATCGACAAGCTCACCAACAAAAAAGAAAAGCTGATAAACAAGCTCAAGGCTCTTAATGAGTGGTCAGATAAGTTTGAATCGGTTAAAACTATGCCCGATAAGGAAGCTGACAATATTATCAGCAAGAGCTGTCAGAACATTGTTGATGAGTTTACAACCAACCCACAGGCTTTAAAAAAGCAGGCTGATGTAATCGTTTCATCTGCCGCAAAAGCTGTATTCGAAGAAAACTACCTAAAAAATGCCGAAATGTCGATTGAGGACGATTATGACAGTATTGACGGTATCATCAACAACGGCAATAAGCAGCAGGAATATGAAAAACTCAAAGAGCCTGAAAAGAAATCCGAACGCAGAACAGCACCTTTATCGAGAAATCAGATTAAGCAAAATGCAAACACTATTGCTCATAATGAGCAACAAACGAATGATAAAACCAAAACTCAGGGACAAGAATTATAAAGCTATTTTAGACCTGTGCCATTCAGGCACAGGTCTTTTTTAAGAGGTGAATGAAATGATTGAATTATACGGAAACAAAATATGGAACAGCAACACTCCGAACAAATACAAAAAAGTAATCATTGCGAATGAGGATAGTTTTGATAATATATGTCAGGAACTTGAAAATTCAGGTCTTAATTATTGTGCTTATATTTTTAATGGTGAAGCACATATTGCCATAGGCAGAGCTACCGCAACTAATATTGATAAGTTGGATATTGATTATCAGACTGTTATAGAATGTAATTCAAAAGTCTATAAAACCAACAACATCATAGGAACTACAACCTACGATTCTATTGAGGATAAATTATACCGTAAGTACAATACCGATTTTGCCTATAAAATCGGTCAAAGGCTTACTGAGCAAGGCATCCTTTTTTCAGGCAGAATTTACGGAAAAACAACAACTATTACTGTTGACGAGCAATATGCTGATACCTTGAATAAAATATCTGCTGAACTTAAAGAACAGCGAGCATCATTTATGTCAAAATCTGAAATTGTTCAAAATGAATCACCGGAAGAATTGAAATCAGTTGATGAGAAAATATCTGAATTACATTTCAATGAATCGCAACTTTCGGCACTTGCACCGTCTGTAAAATTTATCCAAACGAGGAACGATGATAATTTGACTGATAACTTTGTTTCATTGTTTTCTGACTGCACTGATTTTTATGAATCACAACTTTCTGCTCTTGCCGAAATTTATGTTGACACATATCAAAGTTTTTCGGATAAATCTTTGATGTTTGCAGATACATCAAGGTTTAATGATTTAAAACAGCGTTTTGTTAATGATAACATTACTGCAAAATTAACTGAAAATCGTGGTTACTCAACTACTCAGCTTGAAATTATCAGGGAAATGGTAACTTACGGTATGAGCGAATCAGTAATCAACTTGCTTGATTACACTTTTTCGACCGATGAAATGCAAAACTACTTTTCAGCATACAAAAACGGCTCTTATGAAGATTTAATCAACATTATTGCAGAAATTAAAGGTACAACACGCACGGATATTGAAGGGCAAATCGAAGGTGGTACATACACTCCCGAAATTCCCGATTATGATTTTTTAAGCAAAAATCTAATTTTTCATAACCCCTCGGCAAATCATTTTACGGTTATGTATTTCAATCCGGATAGCGAAACAGGCGGTCAGTTCGTAAGCACTGATATAAACTATAATGTTGCTTGGCGAGGAAACCGAGATTTTACAAATGATTCCGAGCGATTTTGGCGATATGTAGAAATCACCGGAAATCAAACTCTGTCCGATGTAGGCAGTAAATTTTTCCGAGAATCTCTAAATTATTTTTACTCTGGTGAGCAAATTGCAGAGGGATTAACTACGGACACACAAAAATTGATTGCAGATGTTGCTACTGCCGAAATGATAAAATCAGGCGAACTTATTGAACCTGAAAGTTTTGATGTAGCTAAGTTTGATACACTCATATCTGAACAAAAAGAAATCACAAGCAATAATTCGGATAAAAATACTATTGTTATCAATGCTTTTGCCGGACCGGGTGCAGGAAAAACAACATCTTGTCTTGAAGTAGCCGAAAAATTGAAAAAGCAAGGATTTGTTACGGAATATGTACAGGAATATGCCAAAGAGCTTGTATATGACAACAATTTTATTATGCTTGACGGACATTATGAACATCAATTTGCAATTCTTAACGAGCAGATGAAGCGTATCAATCGTTTGTACGGTAAAGTTGATTTTATAGTTACTGACTCACCAATTTTACTTAACAACACTTATCTTAATGAAGATAAAAACACCGAAGTGTATTCGGCATATTCTGATAGTGTGAACAAACTTTATGGTCTTTATAACAATTTTAATTATTTTGTTGAGCGTGATACATCAGTGTTTGAAAAAGAGGGACGAATACATAATCTTGAACAAAGCATTGCAATTGATAACGAATTAAAAAACATGTTACACAATAATCAAATTGATTTCGATGTATATACTCACGCTACAATTGACAATATTGTTCGTGATTCAACTATTATATATGCAAAACAACTTATCAATTCATACTGTCAGGATGAATTTGATTCGGAAGCGGATTTTTCAGACTTAAAAAAAGTCGGAGTGGCATACACAACAACAGAAGACAGCAAGCATACTGTTGAAGCTGTTGTAAATCTTGTTGACTATAGGCTTGAAACTTATGTTGATGACAAATTATTCAAAGAAGAAACATATGCCGACCTTAAAGATATGATTGATAACTGTCTGCACTCTTTATCGTTCGATGACCTTGTGTACCTTTCCGATGAGGAGCTTGCACCGTTTTATGAGGAACACGACGAGCTTGACGACATAGATCCCGCAGTTATTCGTCAGCAGCTTGAGGACGCAGGGATAGTCAACGGTGAGCTTGTCGATGAAGATAAGCTGAACAGTGATCCATTTATTCAACAGGTTATGGCTGACGCAGAATCCGATGCCGGTGCTCTGAATGTCAGCTCAGAAGAAATCGTTAATCAATTTAATTCAGAAAATGAAATCGTCCCGATAAACGAGCCTGAACAAACTGAGCCTGTACAGGAAATAATTCGTCCGACAATTACTTGTGATTGGAGTGAAAGTCCGGTATTTGAGAACGGCAAAACATACTCTGTTTCTGAATTTGACAAACTTATGAAAAATGCCGATGACGAATGGGTTGAGCAAAGACAGCTTGAAATTGAGGAATACGGCAGTGAAAATGCGGTTGCAGAAGCATACAGAAACGGTGAGCTTGACAATATTCATCTTGGTTATGAAAAAACGAAATTTATTATTAATATGCCGAACGGTACGAAATACACCGAACGGCAGGACATCGGGGACGGTAACGGTGGAATTATTGATTTTTTAAATCAATATCCGCAGTATTCAGGTGTTGTAAAAATACTCGAAGCCGATATAAAGCTTGATAAAGGTGAAAATGAGAAAGCCGCAGATTTACCGATAACGGAAAGCAAAGAAAGAGAAGTCAGGAGCGATGAAAAATTACAGAGCGTTGACGAGCTTACCGTGGAGGTTGAAAATGCCGCACCGTCAAGAGCAGAAAAAGCTGAACCGCCTACATTGTTTGATATGGTCGAAAGCTCCGAGCAGACCGAAACAAGCGTAAATGATGAAAAAGCCAAAAACTATGTAATTGAGGACAGAGAAGCTGTCACGGGAGCAAAAACAAAGTTTCAAAATAACATTGCTGCCATTAAGATTTTAAAGCAAACGGAAGCAGAAAACAGAGCGGCTACACCTGAAGAACAAGGTCAGTTGTTCCTTTACAGCGGTTGGGGCGGTCTTGCCAATGCTTTTGAGTCTGATAATGATAAATGGAAAAATGAGTATTCTGAACTCAAGGGTTTGCTTACGGATGAAGAATATACCGCAGCACGGTCAACTGTGCTTGATTCATTCTACACAGATACAGCAATCGTTGACAGTATATATGAGGTCATTCGTAACGCAGGATTTGAGGACGGCAACATACTTGAGCCTGCAATGGGCGTAGGAAACTTTTTCGGCAGACTTCCCGAAGAACTTCGTGATAAGGTGAATTTGTACGGTGTCGAAAAAGACAGCTTATCGGGCAGAATAGCTCAAAAGCTGTATCCGCAAGCTGACATTACGATTGACGGCTTTGAGAATACTCGTTTCAATGACAACAGCTTCGATGTTGCAATCGGAAACATTCCTTTCGGCGATTTCAGTGTTAATGATTCTAAATACAACTCAAAACATCTGAAAATTCACGATTATTTCTTTTTGAAATCACTTGATAAAGTGCGTGACGGCGGCATTGTGGCTTTTGTAACTTCCAAAGGTACGCTTGACAAAAAGGACAGCTCTTTCCGCAAGACCTTGGCCGAAAGAGCGGATTTGGTAGGTGCTGTGAGATTGCCGAATAACGCCTTTAAATCGGCAGGAACGGAGGTTACAGCTGACATTATATTCCTCCAAAAAAGAGAAAAAAAGTCAGAAATTGAACCGTCTTGGGTACATACAGGACAGCTTGAAAACGGATTAACCGTCAACAATTATTTTGTTGAGCATCCCGAAATGATACTCGGCGAAGTTGTTGAAGGCAATAAAATGTTCGGCAGAACAGACGATACGATGTGCGTGCCGTTTAATGACGGCAGAACATTGTCGGAGCTTCTTTCCTCGGCGGTAAAGAATATCAATTTTGAATATTCCGCTTCTGCAGAAAAGCTGATTCCGGTTTCCGAACATTTAACAGCCGAACCTTTAAAACTGCGTTTACAAAGCTTTTATCGCCGAAACGGCGAAATATATTTTTACGGCTCTGATAAGAGCGGTAAAATAGTTAATGTTTCCGCAGACAAAGCACTTGGGAAAAAATTAAATCACGAACGCATCAATTCCTTTATTGATATTCGTGACACTTTGCGTGAATTGCTTGATGTTCAGCAGTACGATAACAAGGATTCAGAGATAGCTCAATTGCAGGAAAAGCTCAACAACTGTTATGACAGCTTCTACAGTAAGTACGGCTTGCTTCACAGCAGTTACAATCACAGCTTGTTAAACTCTGACGGAGCATATCCGCTTGTTGCTTCTCTCGAAGCCGATTTTGCCAAAGATAATAATTTACTTGTTAAGAAGTCCGATATATTTACAGAGCGTGTAAATAAGCCGACAGCAACAATAAATCATGTTGATACGGCTGAAGAAGCTCTTGCTGTCTGCGTTGCAGAAAAAGGTGTTATCGACTTCGAGTATATGAGCCAAATTACGGATGTGCCGCCCGAGGATTTGAAAATCGGGCTGAGAGAAAAAGGTGAAATATTTGCCGTACCGTCATATACAGGCGATGAGGACTACGAATATCAAACTGCTTCCGAATATTTGTCGGGAGATATATATGCAAAGCTTGACATGGCAAAAGCATACGCTTCGGTCAACGGCATATATGAATCAAATGTTGTCGCCTTAAAGGAAGTATTGCCTACTCCTCTGAAAGCCGGCGATATTGATATTAACCTCGGAGCTACTTGGATTGATAAAAAATACTATGAGCAATTTATGTATGAGATTTTTGAAACACCGCAAAGCCTTAAATCGGATTATGTGTCAAGATTTTTTAAATCCGACAGAATAGAGCTTGACTATTCAGAGTATTCCGGCAGATGGAATATCACGAATAAGAGAGCGGATTTGTCGGTAACTACTGTAAAGACCTACGGTGCAAGCGGATTATCTGCATATCAGATATTTGAATCCGTTCTCAATTTATCCGAACCGAAAGTGTATAAAGACAAGGTTGACGAATACGGTGTTGTTGAGCGTGATAAAAACAATAAGCCTGTAAGAGTGCTTGATGTAGAAGCGACTCAGGTTGTACAGCAAAAAGCCAATGCCATTCGCCGTGAATTTAAGAATTGGATTTTTAAAGATGCTAACCGCCGCAGAGATATTGTTGACACATACAATCGCACATTCAATTGCGTCCACGCACGAGAGTATGACGGTTCACACCTTAATTTTCCGGGAATGAATTCAAACATTCAGCTTCACGAACATCAAAAAAATGCCATTGCTCACGCTATTTACGGAGGCAACACACTGTTTGCTCATTCGGTAGGTGCAGGAAAAACCTTTGAAATGATAGCTACTGCTATGGAATGTAAACGGCTTGGGTTGTGTCACAAATCCTTGTTTGCTGTACCGAATCATCTGACAGAACAGGTGGGAGCAGACTTTTTGAAGCTCTATCCCAACGCAAACATATTGGTTGCAACAAAGGATGATTTTAAATCATCAAACCGCAAGATGTTAATGTCAAAAATTGCAACTGGCAATTATGATGCCGTTATTATCGGACATACGCAATTAAAGATGCTGCCCCTATCTCCTGAAAGGCAGGAAGCCTTTTTACAATCTCAAATTGATGATATTGTTGCCGGTCTTGCTGAGATGAAAGCTCAGGACGGTAATAAATTTACCGTTAAGGAAATGGAGCGTACAAAAAAGAATCTCGAAAATCAGCTTGAGAAGCTTCAATCAAGTAAGAAAGACAATACCGTATATTTCGAGGAGCTTGGAATTGACAAATTGTTTGTTGACGAAGCTCACGAATTTAAGAATCTGTACTGTGCAACAAAGCTGCAAAATGTTTCGGGTATATCTTCAAGAGCTTCTCAGAGGGCAACAGAGCTGTTTGCAAAATGCCGTTATCTTGACGAAAAGACAGGCGGCAAGGGTGTTGTATTTGCCACAGGTACACCGTTGTCAAACAGCGTTACAGAGCTTCACACAATGATGAGATACCTTAATTATGATTTTCTTGCAAGTCACAACAATATGCAGAATTTTGATAATTGGATTTCTGCATTCGGTGTGCAAAAGAAAGAATACGAGTTAGCTCCGGCAGGAAACAAGTTTAAGGAACGCACAAGGATTGCGGAATATTCCAATCTGCCTGAGCTTATGTCTATGTTTAAGATGGTAGCCGATGTAAAGACAGCTGAAACTCTTAAACTTAAAGTGCCTGATTGTGAGCTTCACATTGTTGATGTAGAGCCTACAGAGCTTCAAAAGGAGCTTGTCGATGAATTATCCGACAGAGCAGATGAGGTTAATTCAGGCTCCGTAGATCCGTCACAGGATAATATGCTCAAAATTACCGGTGACGGCAGAAAGCTCGGTCTTGACCCCCGACTTATTAGCCCCGATTTTGAGGATGATCCAAATACAAAGCTGAATGTGTGTGTAAACAATGTATTTGACATTTATACAGACACAGCAAAAGACAAGCTTACTCAAATTGTTTTTTGTGACCTCGGTGTGCCGTCAAAAAACACAGGCAATGACTCCTCAAAAGAGCAAAACGATAACAAGAGTGTTGCGGAACTTGACTCTCTTGAGGAAACAGGCAAGTTTTGCGTGTATGACGACATAAGGGACAAGCTCATTGCAAAGGGCATCCCTGCGACTGAAATAGCATATATACACAATGCAAAAACCGAAGCTCAAAAGTCCGAATTGTTTTCAAAGGTCAGAAGCGGTGAAGTGAGAATTTTACTCGGTTCAACGGGCAAAATGGGAACAGGCACAAATGTGCAGGACAGAATCATTGCTCTGCACGATTTAGATGTTCCGTGGCGACCGGCAGACCTCGAGCAGAGGCGTGGCAGAATGGTCAGACAGGGCAATATTAACGAAAAAGTGCATTTGTACAGATATGTTACCAAAGGAACTTTTGATGCGTACAGCTATCAGCTCCTCGAAACCAAGCAAAAATTTATCAGTCAGGTTATGACTGACAAAGCTCCTGCACGCAAGTGTGCCGATGTTGACCAAGCGGCTCTTTCATATGGCGAAATTAAGGCTCTCTGTACGGGCGATGACCGTATCCGTGAGAAGCTCACGCTTGATAACAGAGTAAAGGAGCTTAACTCTCTCAAAGCTGATTACAACAATACAAAATATGAGCTTGAAGATGGTGTTGCGGCTTATCCCGAAAAACGCAAGCAACTCCTTTGTACTATCGGCAACATAAAATCCGATATCGATAATGTTAAGTCATTTGTCGATAAGGACGGTAAACTTATTTGCAAATTAACTTTAGGTTCTCAGACTTTTGACCTGAAGAACGATGAGGAACGAAAAAACGCTGCCAAAGCTCTTACAACTGCTGTTGCTCAGGTGAGAATAGCCGACAACAGAAAGAAGCAGGTTGGCATTGGCAACATTTGCGGATTCGATATAAGCGTTATAAACAACGGAAATGTGTATGATGACATTGTAGTTACAATCAAGGGTAAATATTCATATTCTGCTCAGCTCGGTGTTTCTGCTGTGCATAACCTCAGTAAAATAGAGGGGTTGCTGTACAAAACCGAAAGTGTTCTTGATTACAGTCAGAATTCTCTTAACAAGCTTGACCTTGATTACAAAACAAGTGTTGCCCTGCTTGAAAAGCCTTTTGAATATGAAGCGGAATTGCAGGAAAAGTCAGCACGCCTGTCTGAATTAACAAAGATTTTGAACATTGAGCTTGCTCACCAAAAAACAGAATCAAAGCCCAAAACACATTACTTTGGTAAGGATAAAATCCTCGGCAGGAACAAATCTTCAAAGCAAATTCAGAATAAAACAGTTATGAAA
>OJJY01000336.1_pt1 | contig 19055 bp, 24 predicted proteins | sample 1596421 | NCBI WGS metagenome assembly OJJY01 (sample SAMEA4350151, study PRJEB24818) | metagenome | biome: human; feature: gut; material: faeces | place: Denmark | collected 2013-09 | reverse complement strand
GCCTCCGGCTCACCGGAGATATTCACGCAGGGAAAATATCTTTCCCCTTCCGGCGTTCTCACCACGAAGCCGCACGACTCCGCTGGCGCACATCGCCGGGCGTGCGCCAGAATCGCTGATTCTGTCTGTGTCATGGGATTACTGCGAAAGTTTGTTAATGGAAAGGAAGCCGCCAAAGTTGCCGACGTTATTGCGAAACTTACAGCCGCTCAGGCATTTGCTGCATTTATCCTTCGTGATATCGGACGTCGGCTGGTCATATTCATCCGCGACAGCCGGACCATGATAACCGCACTCATCACCGCGATAGGTCCAGGTGCAGGTGTTGGCCAGCATGATGCGCCCCGGAAAAACAGCACCATCCGTTTCCGTCGGTGTGGAGAGCACAAAGGAGGCACTGACCGCACTCAGTTCGCTGCACTGCTCGATGCGCCAGCGGCTGATCACCTCCTGCTCCGGATCGGCGTCGCTGTTTCCGTTGACGAAGTTCACCGCATCCAGAAAACGGGCGTAAACCTTACGCCTGACCACCGTTCCGCCGACCAGACTCTGCAGGTCTTCCGCCATCCCGGTGACCATGCCGTGCAGGTTAGAGACCGTCAGTGTCAGACGGGCAGCACTGCCCTTACCGTTCAGTTCAAATCCCGTCCCCTGAATGGGGTATGCCTGATACTGCCGCCCCTGCCAGGTGACCGGCTCACCTTTTTCGTTCTGCTCATTACAGAAAAAATAACGTTCACCACCGACCTCTGTCAGATCGATTTCCCAGAGCACCACCAGGGCTGACTGAGTAAGGCGTGTCGTCTCATGATGTGTTTCCTGTGGAATATCCTGCATCAGGGCCTCCTATGCCACGACCTGTTCAAAATCTGCCGTTATGGTTACCCACAGCGCCCCCACGCTTGCCGACCATTTACGACAAACCACCCTGATCGGCCTCCAGTCATAAGGTGGCGTCCACTGAAATGCGCGGACGCCACCGTGCCGTTCCAGAAAGGCTTTTAAAGATGGGTGTTCACATTTACGAACACGTATCGTCACGCTGTAAGTCGACAACTGGTTATTCAGTCCCGCCGCACGACGCTGTTCATAACCATCGCCCAGCTTCACTGTCACCACTTTCGGCTCTGATACCACATTCATATCCGGGCGCACTTTCCAGTGAAACGTCTCCATTACCGATATGCTCCACTTAACCGACCACCATCACGGGCCTGCTGTTGCATAAAGTCCGCTGCCGCTTTTTTCCCAAGGTCATAAACCACCTTCAGGGCAGCCGGACCTATCTGCCCGTTCGTGCCATCGTTATTGATCTCGATGTTGTACTGCGGGGAAAACATCGCCATACCTGAACCCCCAATATCCGCCACAACCCCCAGCTTACCGTCAGCACCACGACGCAATGGCAGAATGGCTTCAGGTCCCGCTTCCCCCATCACACCCGCGCCTTTTGCAAAAGCAAAAAACGTCGGACGGTTAACCACCGTGCCACTGTAACGACTCAAATCAGCAGACTGATAAATCCCCCCATTGGCATTCAGGGAAAGGCTGCTGAGATCAAATCCCAGTACACTGCCAATCCCTTTTATCGATTTCATCATGGTTGCCTGCGCCAGGATTTTCGCCATATCTGACAGCACAGAAGAGGTGAAGGATTTGAAATTGAGTTTGCCGGTAGTGACAAAAGTTGCCAGGCCATTTCCCATGTTGCTGAAGGCTGACGAGAACACCTGTTCTGCTGTTTCTGCCGTATTATCTGCATCCACGGTAAAATCCTGAAATGCACGCAGGACTCCGTTTTTCCAGTTACCCTGCACAACTTCAAGCTGTTGCCAGTAACGGCGATTCTCATTCAGTTGTCGGTTCAGGCTCTCCGTCAGCGCCTGCTCGGCCTTTCTGTAGTCATCCGTGTTATATGTCCCTTTCTGCTCACTATCCCGCCTCAACTGCTCCAGCTGTTGCTGGTATTTCTGGCGAAGACTCAGTTGTACCTGATATCGCTGTCGCTGCTGATCACCCATACCCACCGTGGCGATATCCAGGTCATGTTGCTGACGCTGAGCGCGCTCTTCTTCAGCCAGTTGACTGGTCAGCTGAATTGTTTTTTTCTTCAGCTCGTTGAGTGCCGTCTGTTTCTGAAGCTCCTGCTGTTTTACATCCAGCAGCGTCAGTGCCTGAATCAGTTCATCTTTACGGGCCAGCACACTCTTTTCATCTGCCGTCAGTTTTTTCCCGTCCAGGTCGCTGATGCGCTGCTGCAGAGCCAGGAGCTGTTTATGCGCTTCTGTCATCCTTTCCGTGGCAATGCCTGCTGACTGTCTGGCAGCAGCAATCTGTCCTTCCACCTGTGCCTGTTGCTGACTGTACTGCAGCAATAACCGGGTGGCCTCATCATTACGGGTTTCGCGTGTTTTTTTCTTACCGGATGCCAGGGCTTTCTCGTAACGTTCATTTTCACGTTGTATCGCCGCATCCCTGACAGCCTGATCGGCGTACTGCATGGAATTAATACGCGCAATTTCACGCTGATGTCGTGCTGCTTCCGTTTCATTCATCCGGTTCAGTGCAGCATTTTCAGCATTACGGCGTTTCTGTTGCTCCTGATAATTCCGCTCTGCCTGCTCTTTTGCATCCTGCAAATCCTTCTGGCGTTTTTTCTCCTGAAGATCGTTAAGACGCTGCTGATCGTATTCAACCTGAGAAGATGATGCCGTCCAGGGGAGTCTTTTCGCCCGCGACACTTTCTCCTGTAAAGCGGCAATCTGTTCATCCAGCGAGTCTTCACGACCAATATTCATGGCCGCATCCCAGAAACGACTCCATAAATCAGACAGATACTTCAGCGTACTGCCCAGCGCATTGAGGTTATTATCAATATCCGCAGTACGCCGACCGGTTTCCTCTGCCAGTGCAGACATGGCTATCCGTGCCGCATCACTGGACCGCCCCTGATCCCCAAGGACGCGTATCTGCTCAAGCTGAGTGGCAGTAAGAAAATGCAGCTCATTGTCCAGAGCCTTCGCGGCATTTACAGGATCATCCTTCAGCCGCTTAAACTGATTTATGGTATCGCTGACCGACTGGCCAACCGATCGCTCCATCTGTGCGGCAGCTCTCGCCACCATACCGATATCGTTTCCACGAAATGCACCACTCCCCACCACCTGAGCCAGCGCACCGGCTGCAGCATGTTGCGTGATACCATTCCCGGAAATAGCACGACTGAGCGTCCACAGCTGCCCGGCAGTGACTCCGGCATAATGCCCCGCCAGTGACAGCTGGCGGTTAAATTCTTCCCCCTCCTTCTGACCGTCATACCAGGCTTTACCCAGACCATAGACGGCCGCGGCAATACCGCCAATAACCCCGCCCAGCATCATGCCTTTCGGTGACATCAGTGTGTCTATCCATCCGGCACGGTTAGCCAGCGTTATCCCGGATCCCCTCAGCGCTCCTAAATTGCCACGGGCCAGTTCACCTATCAGAACGCCTATCTCCTGGCGGGCTGCTGCACTTTTCAGACCCAGCGAATGCGTGGCTTTTCCTGCCTGCTCCATTTTGCGGATATACACTTCTGCAGCACTGCTTACCCCCAGCTGGGCTGCCCTGGCACGAAGCAACTCAGAAGATGAAAGATTCTGGCGGGTTGCCTGCTCTTTAAGCTGACGGATAAACGCCACTTTCTGTCGGGTAGCCTCTTCCTCAGCCTGTGTAAGAACACGGGTTTTCGCCGTAACCTCAGAAATCAGCGCCAGATAATCCTGCTGACCAATCCCGCCACTGTTTCTGGCCTGTCGGATCTGCTGCTGAATACGCTGTAATTCCTGCAGCCCCGCACTGGCCTGTTTCACACTGTCAATCTGACGATAAAACGCAGCAGCCGCTTTATCCTGAGCCTCCGCCAGAGCCATGGCCTGCGCCTGTTCCTCACGCATTTTCTGGCTCAGTGCCTCCATGCGCTGGCGGGTTTTCTCCACCTCGCGGGCCATGCGTTCATGAGCCTGTGCGTTCTTCTCCACCGTCTGCGCATGGACGGATGCGGCTGTTGCAGCCGAAGAAGCCGCCTGCGTTGTCTGCCGGGCGGCCTGAGTCTGACGCTCCATAAAACGCTGCATACGGGCAGAAGACCGTTCTGCATCGCTGGCTGCACCATTCAGAAGGTTTTTGATACGGGGAATTTCATTTTTAAACTCTGCCGCATCAATCCCCAAATCAATGACCAGGTTGGCTATCTGGTCCATAACGCACACCTCCGGAAATACCTTCCCCAAGATGCATCAGTTCTTCGTCCGTTCGCTCCGGTATCCCGTTCTCTTCCGGTAAAAGGCTGAAATCAGCCACCGCAGCATCACTGCTGCCGGACACCATTCTCACGATCAATGCCTTCAGCGAGGCAAACTGCGCATCCATCCACACATCACTGAAGCTCTGCATCCGGAAATAATCGCCCCACTCACCAAGCTCAGTGGCCGACATTTCCGACAGCATCCGCCGCCAGTCTGCCCGCCTGAACTCCCGGGCAAGCCGCATGACAAACTGCATTTCCCGCGTCAGGACTTTTCCGGCGTCAGCGCCTCATGCTCATCATCCCCGGCATTATCAATGGCCCCCATACCGCTCAGCGACAGAACCATCTCCGCCCCCGCTCCCAGGGCATCATACGACCATGTTGTAATAACGGATGCGCAAAGCGTCTCTACATCCTTAGACTGATCCGCATTCCACAGTGAGCGGGAAACCAGCCAGGCATTGATATCCATCCCCATCCGCAGAAAAGCAATCTGTCGTTCAGCCTCCGGCAGTTCTCCCTCCCCGGCATCAAACTTTGCCGTTCGCTGCTGAACAAACGCCAGATATTCAATTCTCTGCAGCCCGGACAGCTCACTGAGCACCACGGACTGTTTTTCATAATTAAACGTGTCCTGTTTCAGAAACATCATGTTCTACACCTGCAAAAAAGCCCCGGATAACCGGGGCAAATGATGAGTATCATCCTGTTAACCTGCGGCGCTGACAGCCACCGTAGCCACTGCCACAAAATCGCCGTCAGAAGTCATGCCCACAATGCTGACACTGCCCTGCTTCACGCCTTTCACCGTGGCCACAAGCCCGTTCAGGGTCACCGTGGCAGTCTGTGGATCTGTCGAATGCACACTGATCGCTTTGTCACTGGCTCCGTCAGGTTTTACTGTAAAGGTCAGCGTGGTGGCTGCTCCCACTTTTACACTGGCAGATGCCGGTGCCACCGTCAGCCCGGTAACGCCCACGGTTTCAGTGCCTTCCTCTGCCAGATACGGACGCCCCACACCGCTGATTTTCACGGTGCGGGTCATCACGTCTTTTGAGGCAATGGTTTTACCCAGTGAACTCAGCCAGCCACGGAAAACATCAACAGTACCGTTGGAATATTTGATACGAAACGCGCAGACTTCACCGGAGTCGAACAACTGAACCAGTTTTTTCTGCCCGCTGTCCCCCGGACGCCAGGCCAACGTCGCCGAAGTATCACCGACTGATTTCTGCCCCTGGGTTGTCGTTTTCCAGTCTGCATCTTCATCATCGAGATAAGTGTCATCTTCTGCATCAGCGGTCATTTCGCCAGGTTGCAGATCCTTCACCATCGCAAGACGCAGCCAGTCAGTGTCCGATAAAGGGTTCGCAAACGCATCGCCCTTGCCGGTATACATCCAGAACGTCGTTCCCGCACCTTTCGTTTTTGCCAGTGGATTTGGTGTGGTCATTACCACCTCCTTAATTCGTGTACGTGATCTGGTACGTGATTTCCGCCATCGCCCAGGTGGCCATCTCATTATCACGTTGATAGTTAAAACCGAGTGGGATCAGGGTGTCGATGAGTCCGGAAAGTGCCGGTACATCATTCAGTGCCGGGAAAATGGTGCTCTCCATCCACATATCCAGCTCTGAATCCGGTGCCTGTGCCCGGATGAAGACAGCAATATGCAGAACAGCCTGCCAGTCATCTTCATCCGTCATTTTTCCGGTGTACTGAGCATCACTCAGCCACACCGCCACGGCAGGCAGTTCCTGCGCATCAACAAATGCCGGAAGTCCGTCAAAAAACGTGGCGCTGTCTCCACACTGTTCCCGAAGGCGTGCCAGTACGACCTGGCGGATTTGTGTATGTCGGTTCATCGGGTCAGCCATAATCTCAGTTGTTGTTTCAGTGCATACCCCAGCTGTTTCGGCATTTCCGCAGCAATGATGCGGTCGCGGGCATCTTCAAATGCCTGTGTCAGCGGTCCGGACAGCGGGATTTTCACCACATCAATGGGGTAACGATTTTTGCCATCAATACGCCGCATCACATGCCAGCGACCATTCGCCAGTTGCTGAATAAACGCATCCCGGAAAAGATATTTACCCACCTTCAGCACACTTCCACGGTACTGCAGTTTTCCACCACGCCGGGCCAGTCTGACCCGGGCTGTCCCCAGCTTAATGGCGGGCAGATTGCCCCGGTTAATGCGGATCCTGGCCGTCATTTTTCCTGACGGACTGGCTTTAAACACCCGGACACGCTGACGTACCAGTTTCAGGGGGATCCCTTTCACCTGGTTATCTCCCGCAACGGTATTCCCGGCAACCTGCCGGGTGGCAACCGAGACCGCTTTCTGTGCCACACGGTTTATCGCCCATGCGCTGGCCTGTGGCACCATACGGGTATCAAGACTGTTCAGATTGCGGATGGCATTCTCAAGCCCCTTCATCCCACACCTCTTTACTCAATAAAGATCATTGGCTTACCGTTAAAACGTTCATGCCGTGTGACCGTCCATTGTTGTCCGTCATAAACAACGCGATCCCCGCGCCGTGGGCGGTATCCCGAAGAAAACACCACCAGAGAGACCGCAGGTCCGGACAAAGCATTCAGCTCTGCCAGTGTTTCTCCCGGGATCACAGTCATATCGACATCATTAATCGAGGCTGTCTTTCCCATCTTTCTGACCGTGATAGCATCCATACGCGCTGCCAGCCGGGAAAAGGGATCAGACATTGAGTTTTACCGGCACTTCTTCTGCACTGGTTCCGGCATCTGCCCAGACAACCCCGACCAGCGGATCAGAGCCGCTGTTAGTCAGCTGAACTTTTCCAGACTTCAGATAAACCTTCTTACCCGTTTTCATGTCATCCGTTTTCAGCTTAGGCAGCATAAACACACCTTCGGTCATGCCGTCGCCTGTTTCACCCTGTGGAATATCGGTCAGCGCCACCGCAAAAACATCACCCACCTGCACCAGATCTCCGCTGCTGATGGCTGCACTGGCAACAATCGCCACCGTTTTTCCTTCTTCTACAAAATTCTTTGCCATAACTGTCTCCGCACAGCCCCGTTCAGGGGCTGATTTCAGGTACAAAAAAAGCCCTTACGGGCCATCAGAGTTGTTGTCTGCGACGTTTACGCCGTACATTTCACCAGACCGCGGTGATCAACTGGCGCGACACCGGCGTCAATACGCACTTTCGTTGTCACGCCATCCACACTGAAGCCCTCCATCTGATCAATATATGGCGTATCCACACCGTTGAGATAAGCCACTTCAATCGTATCGGAGCCTTTGGACGCAGCCAGGTAGAAAGTGGTCTGGCTGTTATCATCAAGACGAGGCTCTGCAATAACGGTCGCAAAATCTTTCACCGGGTTAATAATACCGGCGTTAATGTCAGCCCCCTTGACACTTGAGGAGCGAATGACCTGGTTAGCAACAGACTCCATCGCCGTCGGTACCAGTACGAACGCAGGACGAATATTCAGATGACGCTCCCCCTCTTTCTGAACGCGCATCAACTGGCGGGCTTTATCCAGCGATGCCACGTCCATTGCAGCGCTCTCCAGTACGTTTGCATGTTTCGCTTTATCGAACAGACTTACATTATCTGTGGAGATTTTCGGGTTAGACGTCAGAATGGCATAAACCAGATCGGCAATAGTGGATTTCGCCGCACGGCCCAGTTTCATCGGGACATCGGTCAGCATATTCAGATCATCATTGATAATGGCCTGACGGGTGATACTGAACAGCTCGCCATAGGTCGCCAGTGCAATAGTGGCCTGTTTATCTCCGGTGGTGACGTATTTATATTCCGCCCCTTCACGCACCTGACGCAGAGCACTGAAGCCCCCCATACCCACACGATGGGCAATTTTAAAATCAGACAACTGACCTTTCCGGGTCCACTGTTCGTAAGTCTCAGGGGCTTCTTCCCATCCCTGCAGAATGGCTTTGTTCGCGACATCCAGCAGAATATTACCGAAATCAGACGTACTGTGCGTGAACGCTGCCCCGACCATCTGCATCGGGTTATACCCGGAAACCCCAATCCCCCGTTCTGTCAGTGACATTCGGGCATATTCACGCAGGGTCATCCCGTTATAGACGTTATCCTGTTCACGCTCAGCAAATCCGGCACGCGCCATCAGCGCCTGACGGATCCCGTCCCCCACAAAATTACCGTTTCCAGCATAAATATGGGCCGGGGTATTTTTATTTGATGGTGAAAATTCCTTACCCATTTCGTTAAGTAATTTCTCACGGGCCTGCTCAAGCGAGCACTCCGGATCGGAAAGACAACTGGCCTGCAATGTCTGATAGCGCCCGCCAAACATACCAAACAGTTCATTAATACCACTCACACGTGCTTTTTGCTCTGCCAGTACCTGCGCACGGATACTGCTTTCATCTGCGGAAAGTGCATTTGTGGTAGTCGCGGTTGTAGCAACTGGAGCCGTAGTCTGATCCTGTGTCTGAGATGCAGTATTTTTGTTTTCAGGTTCACGCGTTGCACTGTTGCGTGGCGGAATAATCATATTTCGAATGGATTCCGGCATTTTTTTAAATTCCTCTGTACGTTTTGACTGAATACATGCCATTGCCTTAACTTCCGGTGTCACCTGATCAGCAAATCCATGTGCCAGACATTCGGCACCGGACATCCAGGTCTCATCCGCCAGCATGGCAGCAATTTCATCGGTGGTTTTCCCGGTTTTCTGTGCATAAGCGGGTAACAGAACCGCCTCAACTTTATCGAGCAGGTCGGCATAGGTGCGCATGTCCTCCGCATCACCGCCCGTAAAGCCAAATGGTTTATGAATCATCATGAAGGTGTTTTCCGGCATAATGACCGGGTTTCCCACCATCGCAATGACCGACGCCATTGATGCCGCCACACCGTCGACATAAACGGTAATGGACGCACCATGTGTTTTCAGCGCATTAAAAATGGCGATGCCTTCAAAGACATCGCCACCCGGTGAATTGATATGGAGATTAATGTGAGTGATATTACCCAGCGCATTCAGATCGCTAACAAACTGCTTCGCCGTAACTCCCCAGAAACCAATCTCGTCATAGATATAAATATCTGCGTCACTTTTATGACGCGCCTTCATCCTGAACCAGGAATTATTCTTCAGACTGGCCTTCGGTTCGCCGCGAAACCACGCGTTCTGTTTCAGCATTACCACCTCCTTTATCGCAGGCCGGATCGGTATCAAACACCAGATCCAGCCTGCGGTTTTCATCAATTTCGGCCTTGCGCCGACGTTTAACATCATCCGGATTACGACCACTGGCGCGCACCCAGTCTGATTCTGTTGCCGCACCACCACGAATCTGGATTTTCCAGGCTTCAGCTTCCTTGACAGGATCAATCCACGGCATGACCGGACCAGAATATGTTGCGTTATATAATGTTTTTATATCCACATCCGACGGAATTTTCAGCAACCCCGCGGCAACCACCATATTCAGCCATGCCCGGTACACCGGACGGGTTACAGCACCAATAAAACAGTCCTGCAGGATCAGATAGCCATCGGTGGACTCAACCAGCTCCTGTCGCTGGGAACTGTAGGTACCGTTATAGTTACGTGCTGCACTGGAAAAACTCAGACGAGTGCCCGCCGCCATGGCCCGCAACTGACCATTACGAAAAGTTTCCAGATTAGGGTTAGGCCGATCAGATTTGACCATGCCAATATCTTCCCCCTTACGCAGATCGTCATAAATAATTCCAGGAGTGATATGCAGTTCCCGATCATTACCTTTATTCGTCACAGGTTCCTCATAATCCTGCCCGTCTCCTTTACGAATATACAGCCCCAGTGCCGCAGCAATGCGCGCCGCTACCAGCTCAGCATCTTCATATTCCTTAAGCGCACTGATCCGCATCAGCACACCTGACAACATGGATGTGCCACGCGTCTGATGAAGGCGGCGGGTAAACTTCAGATGCACCATATTTTCAGCGGCGATCTCTTTGGTTTCGCTCTGTCGCCCGGTAACCGGATAATTTTTATAAACCAAATATTTTTTCGGCCTGCCCCATTTATCCAGAAAAACCCCCTGATTCATTCCCGCAGACTCATCACTGAGCATGGGCACAAAATCCGGCTCCATTGCCTCGAGCCAGAAAGGCACACCGGCAGTCCGCGCCAGCCCGGCACCTGCGCCTCTGACCATCTGGGCAAACACTTCTCCATCACGTAACCAGGTACGCAACAGCAGACGTTCGAGCATGGGGCGCGTATGCTGCCCGGTCACATCCGGACTGACAGACCATTCCGCCCACAAACGACGGATAATCATTGCCAGCTCTGTAGCCATATCACCATTTTTCAGTAATGGTTGTGGTTCAACAATGATCCCCTTTGCACCAATCACCCGCTCCTCAAGTTTGTCGAAAACACCGATTACCAGGTCATGATTGATGTCCAGAAAACGGGCCTGTTCCCGCAGAGAAACCGCCCCGTACTTACTGAGCTGGTCGGCAGAACGGTTTTCCCGTCGGGCTTTGTGTGTGCGGGTGGGTTTCACGGCCTCATAAGCGCGAATTAACGCCCTTGAGCGCAACCTCGCAGCTTTCCAGCCGGGAGAAAAAACACCAATCACATCATCAAGAATTGCCATCAGAACCTCGCCAGTTTATACCCCGGATTCCCCCGTCGCCGCGCGGTCAGAGCCACAAGGCGGCGCTCCCACTCCTGCCGCCCCTGCCGGATCTCAGATAAGTTTTCCATGGTCATCTGCTGACCATTAAAGGTGACGGATTTTCCGTCCAGCACCGCCATTTCAGCTTCCGTATAACGCTGAATCATGGCTTCAATATCATTCTTGTTCATAACCATCCTCCGGAAGTCAGCCAGGGGTTAACATCGTCAGTCACTGTTTTCTTCCGTTTTTGTTTTTTAACAGGCGTGGATACCGGTTCCGGTGAGGGTGACGGTCCGGTACTGTCCGGGACACACTCCAGCCAGGTTTCCCGGCTCGCCCACTCCGGTGCATCCGGCCAGCGGATCTTTTCGTATCCATGCAGAATGACCAGAGCCTCGGCATACACCATCAGGTCAAAAGCTTCGTTGGCACCGCGACCCGGCTTACTCCATTTCCCGTCACTACTCCGCTCTTCATACGTCAGTTCGTCGTAAAACCAGCTCCCCAGCCAGTCAGGGAAATGCACATAGCCGGGACCTGGAGAGTCACGCCATAACGCGTTATTCACCCGGTCTTTCAGGGCATCCGTCTGAAGAAGCCAGAGCGGCACATCACCTGCGGCCTGCGCCCGTCGGCCCGTTCGTCCGGTGTTATCAGGGAATGTACGGGTGATCAGTTTTGCGCGCCGGATGCTGTCGCCCTTAAACAGGTAAATACGTTTACCAAGGCCATCACGACGGCAACGACGCCAGAATTTATAGGCATTATCAGTGACCCCGTCTTCACCGCCGGAGTCCACCGCCATTGCCATCAGTCGCATTTGTTGAGAAGGATCGGAGGCCAGCGGCCAGCTTTTATGAAAAACATCCGTCAGCAGGACATCCCAGTCTTCCGGATAGCTGGCCGGATCAATTCGCTGGCTCTCCCCGTCGCTGTCACCGCGCAATGACTGCGTGATGTTGTAACGATCAATAATCCAGCGTTCGCCACGGCTGCCATAGCCCGTTACCTGAACCACAAAACGGCGATGACGTCCCGCCTGCACATCCACTGTCGCCACAAGGAAATTAACGCCATCCGGCACACTGCGGGAAGGAACTGGCTCTGCCCGCTGCTCAAGCAGTTCACTTTTTCGTTGCTCCATGCTGGCGCGGGGAAGATAAGGTAATCCCCAGTCGGTATTGATAACCGTCTTGAGTGTTTCTTCACTTCCGGTTGTCTCGTATTCCTGTTCTGCAGTAAGCAGTTTGTAAACGAGTTGCGAGAGTGTCTGGTAAGCAGCTGCCGGACCCTCCATCCAGAATGACGCAATACGTGAGCGTCGGGGATCACCATAACGACTGCCATCCGCATTGATGGATTCACCATCCCGCAGCCAGACCCCACGTCCGTTCAGCTCACGTTTTTGTTCAGGCATAATCCGTCCTGAACAGGAAGGACACTGAATATAAGCCGCCTCACTTGCCAGCACGGGATCGGCAATATCACGGAAACCAGCAACCACATCGCCGCAGGGCTGAAAATACTCACCACAGTGTGGACAGGGCCAGTACCAGCGACGGCGATCGCCACGGTTATAGAGCGACAGTATCCCAGTGGTTGGTGGAGCCTCATGCGGTGAAGTCCGTCGCCATTTCACATCCTTCACATCCCTGCCGGGGGAACTCTCCACCAGCGTCATACCACTGGACATAAATGTTGTGGTACGTTTTGAGGCAAGAGAGAAAGCATCCCCCTCGCCATCAATATCTTCCGGAAAACGGTCATAATCCGTCAGCGCGACGCATTTATAATCTGATGAGGACATGATATTGACTGACGGCCAGCCGATTTTCAGGTAGTTGCCAGCAAGGAATGTTCTGTCATAAACGTTGTTGTCATTTTTGTTCGGACTCAGGCGACTGACCACTTCCGGGCTGACGCGAAACGTTCTGGCGAGTCGTTTTTTGGAGTGTTCGCGGGCTTTTTCCTCCGTCATCTGAATGATCAGCATATCCGCAGGGTCGCAAATCACGTTGTAAATCACCCAGCCGTCAATCAGGCCGATAGTCTTGCCGGTTCGTGCCGGGCCAACAAATATCACTGCGTCGTATTCACGCGAGGCCAGGCAGTTCATCGGCTCAATAACATACGGTGCCACCAGCGGATCCCACGGGACTGAGTTCCCTGCCCCCATGGGCACCCGCATATACTGAGCAACGGCATCAGCAACCCGCATTCGTCTCGGTGCGCGAAGGATATAACCTGAATCGGTTCGTGCTGCCTTTGCGGTTTCCTGATTCAGCATTACTCCTCCTGCTGTAATTCCTCCTCATCATCCGCACCTGCTTCAGTCACCCGCAGGGCTATCTGATCGCGCAGATCATCAATAATGGACTGAACACGGCTCACAGCGGCAGGCTGCAGACCGCAGTCACGTTCCAGAATATCCGGTAATGTCTCCAGCACCTGCACGACCGCTTTTGCCCAGATGGCAAACTCCCGTCTGACATCACTGGCCGGAATGAGTTGTGCCGTTTCCTGTTCGAACTTAAGACGCTCACGTTCAGACTGATACCAGGCTTTGCGCTCATGCGCGTCCATTTCGCCTTCTGCAACCGGCGGTGGCAATGCCAGAAATGCCGACACAATATCAACCACCCGATAAAGCTTGAGGTTGCTTTCATGCCCCCCTGCAACGGGTAGATTTTGCAGCCTTGCCGCAGCAGTCTGGCGATGTACACCTGACAGTGCCGCCAGTTGACTGATATTCAGCGTCAGATTTTTTAACTCTCGATCCATACCCGCTCCAGAATGTTTTAAACATGCATCTTGCGAACAACTTTAGGCAAACGGTGTTAGTGATGAACAAAAAACAATCAAAATCGACACCATAAAAATAAAACCACTGTAATATCAATCTATTACAGTGGTGGTGATGACGAATGAAATTTCAAAAACTAGCCTTTTTCCGCGACGCTCCCGCCCCGTGGCAGGCCACCCCACCGGAAGGACCCGCCAAAATGAGAGTGATTATCACCATTGCTGATGAATAAATTGATGAAAATCATTGAAACGCCTTTCAGCAAGATAACGGCGACGGTCGTTGTTGAACTCCGTAACTCTGCTACTAAGGTTAAAAGCATGGCCATCTTTTGCCACCGGCAAATCTTCAATGGATTTCCCCTGCCGGTTTTTTATTCCTCACATTATCGCAGCCCCTCAGTGAAGGGCTGCTGTAATGCCTGCTGTTACTCAGTAACGACCGCGCCTTCCGGTAATTTCATACCGGCAAATACCGGACAGCCCGGGGATCGTTATCCGCAGCTGGTTAGCCAGGGAGTTAATCTCAGCGACCAACACTGGCTTCGTATAGCGCCATGCCGCCAGCCCTTGTCCACAGAAGCTCGCCATATCTTTTTTCTGATCAAACTCATGACACTTCATATTGAGCTGCGCACTTAAGCTGTTGCGATGCTGAAGTTCTCCGGTGAAGTAGTCATCCAGGACTTTATAGGCTGCATATTTAAATCCGGGGTTTAGCCATGCTGCATAATCATAAGCAACAAACTTCCCGCCATATGTTCCACCGTGTACACCGCGCTCAGTAAAAACCACAGATTCGTGTTTTTTCTCCAGCTACTTAATGCGCTGGGTGCGGATATATTCCTGCGCCCCTTCCAGTTGCTTCTGCATCGTCATCAACCGTTCTCTGAGGGTGAAATAATCCCGTTCAGCGGTGTCTGCCAGTCGGGGGCTGGTTGCATTATCCATGCTGGTGGGTCCGGTGGCTTCACGCACGGCTGCGGAGCAACTGGCATTGACCCGCAGGCGCTTACGACCAGCGGCAACATCAGCGCGCAGAGTTTCATTTTCAGTTTTCGCATCGGCTAACTCCTTCGTGTATTTTGCATCGATCGCAGCAACATCACGCTGACGCTGCTGCATGTCAGCGATGGTGGCGGTCGCCTGCTTCAGCTCACTGACTTTTTTATCACGCTGTTCTTTGTAGGCGATGGCGTTATCACGGTAATGATTCAGCCCCAGACTAAGCACAACACAGGCCACCAGCAGCATAGCAATCACTACATACAGAACACGGTTCATATCACCACCAACGGATTGCCCAGACCAGAACAGCGACCGCCACAAGGCGAATTGCAAAGGCCGTTGCCCGAATAAAATCAGCACTCATCTGTTTAAATAAATTGTTGTGTATGCAACCAGTGCAGTACAAATAATCCATGCAACTGGCGTCAGTATATGTCTGATGCCCCGGCATACCGCGATGATTTTTGCGGCATCGTCAGCACCCTGCGAAGTTGTTTCTGCTTTTATCATCAGTTGCCATGTCCCTCATGACACCCATCACCACTCACGATTTCAGAGCAACAATCAATTTTGCCAGCCCATACAGCATCGGAGACACGGCGATGCCAACCGCCACCCACTTAATGGCAAAAGCCACCGCCCGGATAAGGCAGAGATTCGCCGTATTTTCTGTCTTATCTACAAACATATGCTATCGCTGCAACCGCAAAACCAATTGCCCCGATCATTGCCGATAATGCAAGAATAATTCCGGCAATATTTGCTGCTTTAGGTGTCATACTGCACCCTATACTCAGAAAGGTTTTATTGTTATCCTTTACCTGCATGAATTATATCCATGTCTGATTTGTCAAAATGCAACCCCGGACTGTTCCCCCAGCCGGGGTTTTACTTTTATTCACTTACCTTTTGCCAGTTTGCAGGATTTCGTGTTATCCGCTCGCGGGAGCACACGCCATTTTTCAGCAAAATATTCTGCTAGCTGTCGATACCCCAGCACACCAGTGCCGCTTCCTGGTCACGGCGAATAACCTGTCCATAGCAGTTATTTGAACGTATGCGGCAATCGCGCCCACCATCTTTTATCCACCAGCGAATCGCCTCGCATGCACCCTTACGATCACCGGCATTCAGCCGCTTATAAAACGTCGACGGGAAACACTTACCGGGGCCAATGTTATAGGGACAAAATGACGCTATACCCGCTTTCTGTGGTTCGGTCAGTGGTACTTTAATATTGCGCTCCACCCATGCCAGCGCCTTATCACGTTCAATAGCGTTAACCTGGTCGCATTCTTCCTTCGACAGCTTCATTCCCGGTATGACGGGCTTACCATCCACCATTGTGGCACCACGACAGATGGTCCATATACCGGAACCATCGCGGTATGCCGTTGTGTGGTTACCTTCTTTTTCATTCAGAAACTGGTCGAGAATATCAGGCGCAGGCGCACCGACGGCAATCAGTGCCAGAACGGCAGCCGACAGGCCGTATCTGATTTTTACGTTCATGGATATTTATCAGGATTTATCGGTTTCTGAACCCTGGATATGTTTATCTGTCCCGGCCTGTTGAATCAGGCAAGGAATAGTTAAATACAATAGAGAGGATTGTTTATGGACAATAGCACCATTTCTCTACAGGAGTTGCTCGACTGCATTTCCAAGCTTCGGGATGATGTAAATGCCCTTACTGTCGCATTTTCATATCTGGCATTCTCAATTCCCAAGGAACAAATGCAACCAACACTGGCATCGCTCCAGCTTGAATCACTCAACCCCAAATGGTCCCAGCAACAACAAAATTCTTTCAAGTGGCTGGCGGTATTACTGGAAGAAAAATATGCTGGTGAAATTACCATTTCGGCGGAGTCTTCAGAGAACCAGTAATTCTTCCCGGTAGCTTTCCTTTGTAGGTTATCCACACATTCTGCGCCTCTAAAATTATGGGGCGCTTTTCCGGCGACAGCTCATCCCCTTCACATAACCCGGCAGCAACATCCAGGAAGACCTGTCTGATGCTCCTTCTGGCTGCTGCCTCATAAAACTCCAGCGCGGCACCTTCAACACGGTCCAGCGAGATGTCCAGGTCAAAAATTTCACCGTCAAAGCGTTTTTTGTCCCGTAACGCTAAAGTTACCGTAACTTTATTCTCAAAATTGCGGATCCCTTTCACAATCAGTTCATAGTTTTGAATCATTGAATTACTCTCCCCGTGCAGCCTTACGCTTGTCTTCTCTGATTTTGAAGTACAGATTTGTCAGATAAGTCAGGAAGCCCAGAATCAGACTCCCCAGTACACCAATCGCAGCCCACTGTGACGGACTGACCTGATCAAGCCACTGTAAAAACCAGTAGCCAGCACTGCCTGCGGAGGTGCCATAGGCAATGCCCGTTGAAATTTTGTCCATGGATTTCATAGCCTCACCTCCGCAAATAACGGATGGCGTAGTTTTACACTGAGAAATGAAAGGGATTTGAAAAGAAAAGCCCGCAAAAGCGGGCGAAACGATATATACAGTAAGGAAAGCACTCTATCCAACAAACCACCCACAGTTAATCGGAATAAAAGCAGAGTGCTTATGAATGATCGCCTGCCCGAAGGTTAGTATTTCTGCACAGCAATTTTGCAAAAAAAGGCGATCATTCATAACTTAAACGTCTTTCAGTCACTCCGGGATTTCCCATCATCGCAGACTGAAAGACTCTGACTGGAGCGGGCAGCGGGAATCGAACCCGCATCATCAGCTTGGAAGGCTGAGGTAATAGCCATTATACGATGCCCGCATATGGTGCCGACTACCGGAATCGAACTGGTGACCTACTGATTACAAGTCAGTTGCTCTACCTACTGAGCTAAGTCGGCACTGGACCGCCACCGGGGACTCGAACCTCGCACACTCAACTTAAAGGGTTGACGCTCTTTCCTGATGAGCCAGTGGCGGTTGGTGGCCCTTGCTGGATTTGAACCAGCGACCTGGCGATTATGAGTCGCTCGCTCTCACCACTGAGCTAAAGGGCCGGGCGCAGGATAATAACGTTACGAAATCAATGTTGCAAGCATTCAAGAATTACCTGGTTAAAAATTACCCTTACTTCCTCCACCAGCGCATTCACCATGTCTATCCGAGATAAGTGGCACAAAAAAACCCGCTTGTGGGCGGGTTTTGTTTGCTTTTGCCATCACGTACAAAATCGGCAAAATATCAGATTTGCATGAAATATATGCCTTTCAATCTGCTTTTGCAACACTTTGCTTTGAAAATGCCGCCTTTTGTTTTGAACGTGTTCTCATTACAAACAATAAAGCCTCACTATCCAGTCGGTGAAAAATGTGTTTCATTGCAACCCAGTGACGAGTAAATGTTTTGGACCAGTTTTTAGTTGTCACTCCCGCCAGTAATGCCAGCTCCTGGTATTCATAACCTTCCCCACCAAAAAGTTCTGCTTTTACTTCCTGCGCCGCCAGCCAGATTAATTTTTTCAGGCGTTCCTGCGTTTTCCCTGCAATTTTTCTGGTACCGGATTGAGTATTAAATTCATTCCACGCCCACTGTGTTATCGCGATCTGATATTCCCAACAAATACTCCCGCTGTAACACCACAACAACCAGGCTTTATGATGTTCTTCAAGAGACAGAACCGCCCGCCGCCACGATGATGTCGAAAACTCAACCGGACTGACCAGAGGAATTGACATCCCCTTCGCCAGCGATTGCTTTCCCGGGATTGGTGGATTATCCCGCGTTATCATTTTTCCAGTCACTTCATCGCGGTACCGGATTTTTTTACGCCTGTAACGCCCTGTATCGAACATGGCATTCTCTTGCCAGGCTTCAAGCTGACCTTTTGTTGCCCCACTCAAATCAGCGGTGGCGATAATGAGCTGCTCACGCACAAACTGTAAATACTGGTTATTCATGCGCACTCCAGTTCTGTGATTTTTATCCCCAGCCGCCCACCAGGAACGAGCTGACCGCGCACAATATTGATTTCATCAAACTGCTCGTCGTCTATAAGTAGTCCGGCATGCGTCAGCGCATCCAGTGGTGCCTTCAGGATATTGTCCAGGTCGCGGCGGCGCTTATCCGGTGGCTCTGCAGTAATTTTTATTGCCAGTCTTCCGGACAGGTTTAATTTCAGCCGCTGCTGGCGAACAATTAGCGCCACATCACGGCGATAACGCTTTCCGGCCTCCGAGATGAAATACGTATTGCCATGACGTCGCCAGTAGGTATTCACCGTCGGCGGGTAAGGCAAAACAAATTCTATGCGTTCAGTCATTCATGCTTT
>OJJY01000328.1_pt1 | contig 19458 bp, 20 predicted proteins | sample 1596421 | NCBI WGS metagenome assembly OJJY01 (sample SAMEA4350151, study PRJEB24818) | metagenome | biome: human; feature: gut; material: faeces | place: Denmark | collected 2013-09 | reverse complement strand
ATGTGACCAGCAGTATGGTGGTAAAAGCCATATCAGTCCTTTCTCTTTGAGCTCACTTGGTATTGGTTGTCCTGGCATTGTTATCTCCTTAAAAAATTGAGGCGACAACTATGCTGACACAGGGGGCCAAATTGCGATCGATTCAGATGCCATTTTGCAGTATGCCGTCACCTCAGGGGAGGCAGTGTACGCAGGATCTCCGCAGCATCCCGCCCATCACCTGTGAAAGGCACTGCCAGCGTGGCAGCCATATCCAGTGCAAACACTCTGGTATAAACCTCCATCGAACGTGGATCCCTGTGACCAGCCAGTGCCTGGATGACTTTCCGGGGCTGGCGGTGATAGAGCATGTGCATGATATAGCTGTGCCGGAAGGTGTGTGGTGTGACCGGAATCGAAAAGTGAACCCCGTCTGCTTCGGCCCCTCTGACAGCCTGCTTCAGCCAGTTGCGCATGGTTTCATCGGTCACGGCCCATAATGGTTCACGACACCGGGGCCGGGTGGTGATCATCCAGCTTTCCATCTGTCTGACATTGCTTATATCTGTCAGCGGAACCAGGCGGACTTCATCTTTTGGCGGGCGTCCGCGTCGCGCACGCACTTTTTCGGACAGGATCCGCACAAACGGTCTTACTCCATCCAGGTCAAATGATTCCGGCGTCAGCATCCGGGCTTCGCCAATACGCATTCCGGTATTCCAGAGGGTGGCGAACAGCATATGGTGACGCTGATCCGGCATATACAAGAGAAGGGCACTGACTTCCGGGGCCAGCAGGTAGGCCGGTGTGGCCCCCGTGGAGGTGGCCATTCTCCTCAGGGAGAGCGCTGTTGCAAAACCCACCCCCGGCGCAATGGGTAACAGGGAGACGCGTTCTGGTGAATTCTGCAGGGGAATGACATTGTTCATGAGTTATTTTTCACGTAGCACACGCACTGTTTATGGATACAGGTATTCTGACCTGAACGCCCGGATCCTTCCACGACAATAAATCGCAGCGCGCGGATCCTTTTGTTTGCTTATCACGCATTATTGCGGGTAAAACCAAATGCGTAAAGGCACGTTTTGCCGCAGGGATCCCGTATTAAGCCAGTCGTGGCACGGGCTGAGGGCTGGTTTGCCGTTTTATGGGGTAATGCCAGGCAGGAATAAATCCATTCTCAGAAAAAGGAATGCGAAGGGTCTGGAAGCATATGGATAAAACTGAGGTGAAAAGTGAAAGGCACTTGCGGTATTATAACGTGGTTAATATGTTATTGCGAAATGATTAGCAGATTAAGGTCCCTATAAATTTTTTGCGGATACTTACTATATACCCATATTGGGGTATTGTGATTAGTGGTCTGATTTTTTTATTAATCCAAAAAACATAAAACCTGAGTTATATTTTCCTATATTTAATAACACTTTTTGGCATCATAAAACACCAGATTAACGTTTATCGCTAGAATATTCATCTACTCATCAGCTTTTTTAACTTTATATTAAACTGAAGTGATGGTGTTTACATAGAACAATAAACTTTACATAGTGGCTAAAAAAAATAAAGTTAAACAACTTTACTTAAATAAATAGTATGGATATTATTTTTTTTCACAAAAATAGCTAATCATTGTAAATGCCCTTATTTATATTAATGATGCTTTATGAAAGCGAATAATAAAGATTATTTCCCAGAGGATGTGAGACTTAATGTTATGAGGAAGAAAGGGGGAATTTTACCTGGATCGATAAATGAAGAACATTTCTGGTTACTTATGGAAATATTGCCCATTCACAGTAGAAAAGTAATCTGCGCAATGCGGGAACATCTTGTATATGGTGTATCTCGTAAGGAGGTTTGTGCTAAATATGAGGTCAACAACGGATATCTGAACATAAGTATATCCAAGCTGAATTATGCGCATCAGATAGTAAGACATATGATGCAGTATTATAAAATATAAAAAGAAGTACACGGTGCTGTTAGAGAAATTGTTTCCTTCGTAGGAAAATATGATCATGTTTAATCTGTATATAACAGACCAGGAAATTATATTTTGATTACTGTTTAGTAAAAACATATAATATATAATAATACAGAACTATGTTATCTGATATATCAAAGAACAGTATGAGTATCTTTAATGCTTACTATATAAACGGGAAGGCGTGCATATCCTTAAATTAAATAGTTGACATAAAAAATCGCATTGGCTTAAAATTGATTTCTGAACAGAAATGAATAATATGAATTTTTCCAGTCTGTGTTCATCAGATATCTGTGAACATATCAATATATATAACGTGTATATACCCAGTTTTACGCTCGTATCACTCCGCAATGGATGTATTAGTTTTACTGATGAAAAAAAAAGGACAATATCTTGCGATGCGCCTGGAATTATAGCTCTTGAACGCGATCAGTTTGTTGATATCCTCCTGCAGGAAGTGGAAGGGCATCTTGCATTTGACGTTCTTGAAATACCTCACAGTATTTTAACACAGGTATATGAACTGATAGTTGAGAAACTTCGTGCTGAAGCAGACGCAAATAAAACAACTTATCGCATTGTTTTTTCGAAGGATTTTAATATTGAAAAAGATGTTTTTGACTCGCTGAAAAAATTGTTAACGGCAGAAGAGAAAACAATGTTTCCCGAACATGGTTACGCGGAATATGTTTCAGTATATTATTTACTTTTATTGATTTCAGGATTTATCAGTGATAATTCCTTTTCTGGTATAATCACTCGTTCTGTATCTCAAAGTCTAAAATATAAAGTTTACAATCTGATTTACGCAGAGCCGTCCAGACAATGGAGGCTTGATGATGTATCTGCAGCTATCTTTATGAGCACATCGACGCTTAAAAGAAAGCTGGCTACAGAGGGAACAACGTTCAGTGAGCTGTATATCACAGCAAGAATGAAGCTGGCCTGTAAGCTATTACGAACAGGAAAGCATAATGTCACCAGTGTTGCTGTATTGTGTGGCTATGACAGTGTTTCATATTTTATTTCCTGTTTTAAAAAACAGTTCAATATTACACCTTCAGCATTTATGAAATCGATGAATCACTGATATTAGCATGTACAAAACAACGACAGCGATACTGCTATGTCTGATGATAAGTAAAACGTCAGCAGCTGACTGCTTTGAACAGGCCGGCCGGGACAGTAATATAGATCCTGATCTTCTCAGAGCAATAGCGAAAGTTGAATCCGGCTTAAATCATCTTGCAGTTGGTAAGAACCCCGGAAGAGGGTTTGGTATTGGTCTGATGCAGATTGACTCTCAGAACTTTACGCATCTGAAGAAATTCAGTATAACTCCAGAGATGCTTCTGGATCCTTGTTTGAATATCTATACAGGTGCTTATTTTCTGAGACTGGCAGTTAACCGGCTGGGATATAACTGGGACGCTGTGGGGGCATATAATGCGGGCTTTTCTAAATCACACCGTCAGGATCTACGGCGACATCAGTATACCTCAAAAGTACGTCATCATTATCAGAATATCAAGCGGAAATAACCTGAAACGTTTGGTCTTAATTTTATAACAAATGCGCTTCTGTAGGTATCAGTGAAGCGTGTTCTGTCAATATACTACCTGCATTAGTAATGTTCCCATGAAGAAACTTGCTAATGAAACATCTTAAGCATATGTCTTATTTCGGTAAGACTGGTTGTGGGTTTGTACTGGGTTTGTCATATGTCATGGCTCTCTCGTGGTTCAATCCACTGGTTTATGATGAATATATACTATGGTTTCATGATCTTTTTAGCTTAATTAACACTATTACTAACAGCAGATAATCCATCAGGAGGAGCTTTTATGCTTTCGGTTTATAACAAAACACAGAAAATGAAAGAAGAGGCAAGAAAAAAGCTTGCCAAATATCATGAGCTACGTAAACAACGTGGTATGAGTCTTCTGGAAGTTATTATCGTACTGGGCATCATCGGAACGATTGCGGCAGGTGTAGTAGTTCTTGCTCAACGCGCTTTTGATTCTCGAGCTATTACTGAACTAGTCAGCAATACAAACACTATTCGTGTCGCAATGAAAGATGCTTACCAACGCAATGGTGTTTATCCAGATTATCAATCTCCTATTTCACTTACTGCAGATACAATTAAAAATCCTGGCACAAACTTACCAGCGATCGCACAATTAGTTCAACTTGGAAAATTGACAGCAGATGAGGGCCGAAACAATATTTCTGGTGATTTTGTAGGTGTCGCTGGCATTGTAACGTCTGACAATGTAACAGCTAAAAAAGCTTTTGCTATCGAGTTGAATGGGTTAAGCCAAGATCAATGTCGTTCTATTTTAGGGCAGGTAGGTAATAACTGGGAATACGTTGAAGTTGGTACTTCTGCTTCAGGTCAGTACAACTTGGGAACCGCAAGAAATATGAGTTCCGAGGTATCGAATACGATCTTGCGTAGCTTAGCTGATGGTGGACAAGATGCGTTAACTGCAGATAAAATTCTTGGTACTTGCACAGCTACCACAAACTCAATTATTTTAGGTAGCCGTTAACAACTTTCTCATGGGCATATTCAATTTATATTGATATGCCCATATATTAGGTCTTCTGTTATGAAAATGAAAGGCTTCACGCTTCTGGAAATGATTATTACCCTTGCAATTATGGGGGTAGCGATGCTTTCAGTAATAAAGTACAAGGAGAAGGAAGCGAATGAGGCCAGACGGCAAATTGTATCGAACGCATTAGTAACAGAAATCAGCGGTATGTTGACGTTTGTAACTGAAGAAAGAATCATGGTTGTACAAGACGGTGAGGAGGTGGAAATTATCAACCCACTTTATAGTGGTGAATCTAAAAAACCATATATAAATCGTGTTACAAATAAAGATCTGAATGAAGACATGTCCTCTAAAACAGAGAATATAATCAACTGGCGTGAAGACAGGAAATATTTTACACGTAAAACTTGTAAGAACACAGGTGGACAAAGTGAATATGAATTCACAACTGATTATATCCCTTGTAACGACCCCAGTGTATTGAACAACAGCGAATTACGTTTAGAACGTATTGATTTTGTCGGAAAGGATGAATCCATTGGAAGCGCTATAGAGCGTGTGGATTTTGTTCTTTATTTTGATAAAACATCTGACAGTGAAACTTTTCATTTTACGAATTATATAAAACATCTTGAAAGAGCAGCTGAAGATCATTCGATAATTTTTAAAGATATTCATATTGTCGAGCGTGGTAGAGACCAATCAATAAGTGACTGGTCGCTGACGAAGGTTGGTAATGAAATACTGACATTAGGTAAGCTGCCGGAGAATCTTGATAAGCGTGTTAAAACGAAAAACTATGGTCTTCGGATCAGTATTGATCCTAATAGTGGAGTATTTCTGCGAGCAGATGGCAGGGTGGGTACAGATAAATTATGCTGGAATATAGACAGTAAAATGGCAGGTCCATGTCTTACTGCAGATAATACGGGTAATAATCTGGTTCTGACCAGCGGACTTAAAGCTGAGAAAAAAGAGCCAGGTATCTGCTGGGACATGGAAAATGGCACAAGTAAATTATGTTTGACTCAGGTTGCCGGGAAGGACTCAAATAATGAAGATCAATCATTGTTGAAACTCAACGACAGTGAAGGAAATCCGGCGACTTTACTTGCTAATGTAATAGTAGAAGAACCCTCAATGGATGAGGGTAACGACAATAAGAAGATATATCGTACTATACCTAATACTATTTATCGTGCATTTGGTAACAGTGACAGAGAAGAGCTTGTAATTAATGACCCAGGAAATTATGGAGTTGATGTTACATCTGAAAAAGGTCGTATTGAACTAAATGTACAGGACTGTCCGGTAGCTCCTGATGGTCAAACGTTATATCCCCGGCTTAGTGCCTCTATTGCATCAATTGTTGCAGATACTGAAGATGATGGAAAATACAATGCTGATTTCAGAAACCCTGAATCAAACAGAGACGGGGGCAAACTTGGGCAATTATCGGGTGCGGCAATTCAGGTCAATAAAATGGGAGATAAATGGTATGTAACTGCGACTTTGGGCATTTTTAACCCTGCAGATAATAATACAGCAGTTTACCTGAATCCGAAATTTCTGGCTGTTAATATTACAACCTGGTGCAGCTCAGAAGGGCCGCAGAATTAAACAAATGGAGAAAATATAATGAGATTCACATGGGGGATCATCTTTCTATTGGCATCAGTATCTCTGGAAACTGCGGCATCACCAGTTGCACCTGATAAAATGAATGGCCCCAGAAGCCCATTCAGCATAGATCGGCAGGTAAAGTCTGATACTTCAGAATCTCGGGCTGATATTTATAGTAAAGATAGTGGATGTCTACTTACACTCAATGAGAATGCTTTACTCAGTCAGGAAGTGAAGAAATGGGCGGAAAACAAAGGCTACAAATTACTATGGAAAAGTGAAAAAGATTACATCATTTACAAACAGGTTCAATTTAACGGCAAGTCAAGTGAAGAGGTCTTAAGACTACTTGGTGAGTTGTTTTCGTCTGAACAATATGGTTTGGTCGTCAAACTGTACTCCGGAAATAATGTATTAGTTGTAGAATCTCAGTGATTAACCAGGTACTGTAATGAAATTAAAGATCTCCGTCCTTATGATTTTGCTGGCCTTGCAGGGATGTTCATCATTTGATGAGAAGTTTTCGTCAGAAAAATTTCTGGCAGAAAATGTTGATATCATCGAAGCTGATGATGTTAAGGCATCTCCTTTTATTAAATACAAAACGCCGTATCTCGGTGAGAAGATTGTCTATAGCGAAGAAAAAAAACGTTTACTTGAGCAAAAAATTTCCATAAAAAGTTTTGAGGTGATGAGCCTTGAATCAGTGATGGCTACAGTTGCAGCACAGACAAATATTTCTTACAGAATAAAGGAGGTATATCAGGGCAAGAATAAAGAAGAGATTATTGAAGAGTTGCATAATGTTAATTTTGAAGGTACGGTTAATGAGTTTATGCGATATATGTCAGCTTTATATGATGTTAGTGTAAAGCTTGACGATAATAATATTCTTAACGTGTCATATTACGATAACTATGCAATAAAACTTGATTTCTATGGGGAAAATAATAAGTTTGAAACAAGTATCGACCTTTCCGGGAATGAAGCGACCACTTCTGGGGGGGTGAAGGGAAAATCAGAGCTTAAATTTGAATCCAGTTTCTGGGACGACGTCGATAAATTAGCACAACAGTATATTTCAAGTGGCAACTATAACATTATTAAAGATGCATCTGTACTGGCATTTATAGGACGTCCGTCTGAGTTCAGGATGCTGGATAATGTACTGAAAAAATATAAGGAAGATAACAGTCGACAGTTTGTACTAACCTATAAGATTTTTACAATTGATAAGAAGAAAGTTCGTAAACTTGGTGCCGCTGCCAATCTGAGCTATCTTAAAGGAGGTACAAATATTGGTATTGATACAAGCCTGCTGTCATCTTTAAGTGGGGCATCATTTGGTCGGGATTTTATTGTCCCTGTAGAGCAAGAGAAAAACTTTAATATATCCGGAAAAATTGAGGCTATTTATCAGTTAACAGGAAAAAATGTATTGCAGAGCGGAACATTTATTACAAGAAATAATGTTCCTGTTCCGGTTAACCTGACTCAGACGCAGAACTATATTTCAGGAAGGACCCAGACCACTAACTCATTAACTTCTGTTGTTGATACAACAATTGAGACGGATAAGGTAATTACTGGTTCAAGTTTCATTCTTACGCCAAGAATATTGTCTGATGGTTCAATTGAAGTAACCAGTGCCTTTACAAAGAAAACGTTGAACTCAATAGATAACTTTGAATCTGTTCAGCTACCTAATGTCAGTACGACAGAAATGTTTAATACCTCTGTTCTTAAACCAGGGTCGTTAATGATGGTTGCGAAATATGAAGGTGGAGAAGAAAATGATGCAAGAGGAGCTATGATGTTCGGTGGGGAATACAACCGTGAAAATAGTGATAATACCATAGCTATGGTGGTCGGGATAGATTACTATCGTGCTCCTATTTTAACAAATTAAATATGAATTTAGAACAAATAGAAGAAGAGGAAATTGCGACAGAGGTTATCTGGATATCCTCCGAAAATGTCGCAAAAAAGATGACAAATACAAAAGAGCGTAGCTGGCGCCGTGTTGTGGATAAGCATTATAAACGTATTGAATATCTGAACGAGGATAAAAAAACATGCTCGGGATACAGCGCCATTACATCTTCTGTCAGTCAGCCGTTTGCATTATACATCCGAAACATATATGGTGATGGTATTTATTATACGAACCAGGATACAAATAAAAACTATATTCTGGCGATATCAAATGGAGAGGTTATAGAAGGAACAGATATTTACGTAAACAGTGCTCTTTTTGAAAAACATCGTCAATTTTTCTTATCGGATGATTACAGTTCGTTAACATGGATTTGTCTTACTGCTGCGCATATTGATGAGGTGTTAGAAGCAAATACTCTTCATAAACAGAAGATAAAGAAGAAAAAAATAACATATTTAAGTGTTATGTCTATGACGGGGATTGTTTTCCTTTTGTTATTCTACATTGCGCTTAAATCTTTTCTGGTAACATAATATGAATATAGCTAACTTCAACTGGAAGAGTTATCTCACGAAAATTCAGAGGCAATCATACGCTGTAATAGGCTTACTGTCTTTTGCTTTACTTAGCATCGGTGCAGGCGGTGTATGGTTTTATCTGGACAAAAAAGAAGCATCAGAAGAATCTGAGAGATTAAAAAAACAACAGGAACTGGCTGCAAAAATAAAGAAAGTCAACGATTATTATAAGGATATTCTTGACGGGGCTTCTCCTGAGAAAGTTGTTGATATTATTGTAGCTGTAAGTCAAAGTAGTTTACCAGTGAAATTGGCTGGTTTTTCGCTGGATAGCTACAAATGTGATCTTTCAACATGTGCATTTAATTTTCTGTCTCAGGATGGAAAAATATTTAATATACAGGATTTGTATTTTCATGGAGATTACTATAAACCTAATATTTCACCAAAAGGTGTTGAGTATCAGATAAAGTCATCTCCGCTTAAAAGTGATGACTTGCATAAAAGGTTTGAAGCAAGAGAAAGCATTGATACGGAAAACTGCGGTGAACTTATTAATTATGTTCGTTCTTTCAACTCACTGATGACAGATAAAAAATTTCAGTTGAATTTGTCTGGGTATCCGGCTTCCTCCATTGAGTCAATTGAAAATGTGATTCCTGAAGTTAAGAATAAATATGCTCTTAAAAGTGTAAAATGGAATGCTATATTGGATAATGATATCCTCGCTGTCACAGCATTCCTTAAGCGACAGGCTTATAGTGAGTCTTTTCGCATAAACAAAATTGAAAAGAAAAAATCATCCGGTATAGAAATTTCTGGAAACTTAATATGCACTATTTAACAAAAAAATTTTCCACTGGTATTTTATTTATTGGTATTACTGTTTGTGGCAGTGTATCTGCTGATCAATCAACTAAAAAGACAGAGTTAGTAACAAGTACCGGGCAAGAACAAATCATTCAGATGCTGGAAGACGATTTGAATTTTGAGACTCAAAGAAAGCAGCTAAGTAATGAGCTGGCGCTGGAAAAATTACGTCTTGAGTTGAATAAATTAAAATCCGAAAGTCAGCCTGTATTACAACCATCACAGTCTGCATCACTCGAACAGAAAAATGATGGAAAACCTGTAAGTGTTGTACAAGCTCCTGCAATAGTTCTTGTATCTGAAGTGGCAGGATTATCCCGTATCCTTGTTAAGGATGGTGATAAAGTAAATCTTTATCATCCATCAGAGACATTTATTGCTAATAACGGAAATAAATATAAATTTACATCACATAGCGGGGCGAAGTTTATTCTTAAGGAAGTTAAATAGTGGCCTCAGTTATACTAAAAGAGATTAATAGTCATACCTATAAAAATGAACGCTGGCATTTTTTTATAGTTGAGGAAGAACTACTTGTTGGAAAATATCAGGAACATTTTTATTTAATGTTCAGGGATTCTACTGATGTATCTCCAATGATTATTCAGTCTGAGATCAACTATATAAAGCATGTGCATAAAATTGAGCTGACCGGTCTTGCTCTTATTGATAATGATTTATTCTATCAGATTCTGGAAGATGTTTCTCTTGAAAATGCCAAGCGTCGCGATTTGAACTCCAGTTCTATCCAGCAGGAATTAGAGGCTCTGCTTTTAAATGCCGTTAACAGGGGGGCGAGTGATCTTCACATTACCCGAGGTGATGTCATGGCAAAAGTTGAGTTAAGGATAAATGGTGTTCTTGTCCTTGATAGTCAGATGCTTTCGTCGAAATGTGATGAATTAATATTTGTTTTGTATAACGTTCAGGCTTCAACTCGTGATACAACGTGGAACCGAGCTATAGCACAAAGTGCTAATATTTTGTATACACTAAATGATCGTAGTTATCGTTTCAGATATGAGCATTATCCTATCTTCGGTGAAGAAGAGGGGTGTTATCACTGTGTGTTACGTATCATTCCATCAGGTTTGCCAACCATTGTTAATCCTGATCTCGCAAAATTGGGAGTATCTGATGAAGAGATTAAAGATATACAACGTATCCTGAGTAATCCTTATGGTGTGTATTTCATTGCAGGAACTACGGGCTCAGGAAAATCCACCACATTAAAGAATATGATGGAGTGGATGCAAATTAATCGATACGACGATAAAGGGTGTTTTCTCACTGTCGAGGATCCTGTTGAATATCAGATCTATGGTGCAAAACAAAGTTCCGTGTTAGATGGCGAGAATGGCGGTTTTCACACAGCAATTAAGTCGTCGTTGAGACGTGATCCAGATGTATTAATGGTTGGTGAAATTCGAGATCCCATATCATCTAATGCTCTTGCAGGTGCAGTAGAAAGTGGTCATTATTGTTTCACTACAGTTCATGCAGGGAATATTGTAACTTTGTTACAGCGGCTTGCGGCTTTGGGTATCAGTAGCGACAAGTTATCCACTCCCGGTTTTATAGCAGGTTTGCAATGTCAAAAACTTATTCCTGTTTTATGTGAAGATTGCAAGAAAGAGTTTAGCGTTACCATACTTGGCCGTGATTTTAATGTATGCAAAGCAAATGAGGATGGATGTGTAAATTGCAGATTTACAGGCGTTAAATCTCGTCAACTTGTAATGGAATATCTGATTCCTACACACCCAGAGCTGGAAGCGTTAGCTAATCAGCAATGGCTTAATGTATATTCCGTGTGGAGAGAAAAACGTTTCACCTCGCCGGGAATTTCTGAAGGATTTGCAATAAAAGAAAAAGTATTCATGCATGTTCTCCGGAAGAGAGCATGTTATCGCTGGTTCATGATGGAATTTGGTCAAATACCAGATACTGATATGGAGGTGTTGCTTGAAAAAATTTAATAAAAAACAGCGAGTTTATCTGTATCAGTTTTGTTCTGATATGCTTCATTCCGGACTCCCTATTTATGATTCAATAAATAAATTACGCTCAGAGGGGGAGTCATTATTAGGTAAGTCTTTTATAAAAAAACTGAACATACTTATGAACCGGATGAAGAGCAGTCCTTCTGTTTCTGCATCGTTTGAATCACTTATTCCAATGGAGGAGTTAAGTGCGATTACCGCTGCTGAAAACAGCGGTAGCCTTGCTGAAGGTTTCTCCAGTGTGGTTCTGACATTAAACTATCAACAAAAGCTAAAAAGCCAGTTAATAAAGTCAGTCACTTTTCCATCAATCATGATGGTATTAGCTCTTATTGTAATCGCGGGTTACGCTGTCAAAGTTTTTCCTGCTTTTGAGAAGGTTGTGGCTGTTTCTCGTTGGCCTGGGGTTACTCAAAGTCTTTATCAATTTGGTACGGCTCTGTATAATGGATTATGGATAACTATTCTGGTAGTTTTCACACTATCCGTTATTTTTATCAGATTTGTCATGTTTAACTTTCATGGAGATATACGGAACAGGTTTCTGGATAGAATTGTCCCGTTTTCTATTTACAAAAAGCTCGTCGCCTCTGTGCTCCTTAACGACCTGTCTTTGATGATAAAAAACAGAATACCGTTAGCCAACTGCTTAGTGATCATGGAGAAAAATGCTAATAGATGGTTGAAATCACACATACGGAAAATGCAGGATAATATGGCAAAAGGCCAGGGATATGGTGATGCATTCAAAACGGGATTGCTTGGTGGAGATGAGCTATTAAATATCAGTCTTTATTCAGGAATGCCTTATTTTGATCAGGTGCTCGGTACTGTATCAGAAAAAGCGAAGGAAAAGATAGAGCAAAATATTCAGTCTTTGGCCGGAATGCTTAAATCTATGTCGACACTGGTTCTTGGGGGCTGCGTCGTCTGGGTTTTTATTGCCTTATTTGCGTTATCAGACCAATTGTCAAAAATGACAGGTTGAACAAGGAGCAATTTATGAAATATAAGTTTTTAGTTTCTGCAATTTTCGCAGCTATGCCATTCATGGCTTTTTCATCCACATCTGTAGATGGAAAAGCATTCACCGTAAACAAGGCGAAGGTATCCTCATCCGAAAATCTGGTTGGTTGTCCTACGCTTGAAACACCATTACGTCTAAATTTTACTGAAGATATTAACTTGGTCTATGATGATTTTTTTATGGATGCATGGCGAGGCTCTGGATTTTATGATAGAAAAAATGACATGTTTGAGGTTTTAACATATAATCGCAGAATCGCTCCTACTGAACATGAGATTCATATATATGTAGAATATTTCCAAACAACGTTGAACCGTTTCGCGGATAATAATGGTGTTTTTGCCTATACTGATGATTCTGGTGTAATGCAAGCGAACGGTGAGTATAAATGGGAACACGTTCCAGAGTTAGGGCCGTATGTTTATAAAGCAGTAATAAAACCATGGGATAAGTCGCAAACAAAAAGTATCTATTTACCTGGTCGTGACTTTAAAAAAGTGGAAGCTTTTCACTTCCAAAACAACAGACCTCACTGGGATAATAGGGGGGATTATAAAAAGATTAAAGAACGTGTAAGTAATATGAGTAAGAGTTATTCATACTCTGTTGTTAGTAAAAGAGATACTTCGCTCACATTAAATAATAACATGGATGATGATTCTGAATCTTTATTTCTCTATCAGAAGCTTACCAGAAGTAATGTAAAGGATAGTAAAATAAATTACTATCAACTTAGGGGGCTATTCACTCCTGGAGTTCAGGGGGGAGAGTTAGTTCGTAACTTTATTTTATTTGGCGGTGAAAACTCGGAACATTTGCGTGGTTTGGGAACAAATTATAATAACTTCCCCGTTAGAGATTCTTACTCTATGGAAGACCAGGGAAGTTTTGATAAAGCATTAAAAATTCAAAGTATTGATCTTAAAATAATGGAGGCGGGACGTGTGTTAAATCGTACAAACATGACTCAGATTGCATCTTATAAACGCAATGATTTTAATATGACAGTTGAGAATTTAAAGGCTTGTGGTCTTGATTAAATAATATGTATATTGAAAGCGGCATTTTTATCTTTTTATTACTTACTGGTCTGTGTGTTGGTAGCTTTTTAAATGTGGTAATTTATCGCATCCCAAAATCAATCATGGAACCTGTACATGGGGTTTTTAATATCGCTTGGCCACCTTCACATTGCACTAAATGTGATAATAAAATTCTTAAAAGGGATAATATACCAGTAATAAGCTGGTTTCTATTAAAAGGTAAATGCCGATTCTGTGGTAGCGTGATACCAACACGCTACCCAGTTATAGAAATCACGACAGGTCTTTGTTTTTCTATAATAGGATTATTTCTATTTGTTGTTTTGAAGCAAGAATTATTTACAGTATTTACTGTGCTATTTTTGTTCTCTGTTTTACTATGTCTATCATTCATTGACTTTGATCATTTATTGTTACCAGATAGCTTGGTTTACACATTGTTATGGGCTGGATTACTGATTGCAAGCTTTGATATGTCGTCCGTCAACCTGCATGATGCAGTAATTGGCATATGTGCTACGTGGATTTCTCTTACCTTAGTTGCACATGTATTTACTATTATTTGGAAAAAAGATGGTTTAGGTGCAGGTGACGTTAAATTACTAAGTGCCTTGGCTGCATGGATTGGATGGTATAATATTCCAGTATTAATTGTGTTATCCTCCATTATTGGAGGAGTGATTTTTATGTGTAATAAGCGCAAGTTTGAATTTACCATAAATAATGAAACGCAATCCTGCCATGTGATTCCTTTTGGTCCTGCAATTTCACTTTCAGGGTTTGTTGTTTATTTGTTAACTGTAAGTGATATCAATATCATTATTTAATATTTTGGAACTCTGATTATAAAAGAAGATAATCATGTCTATTAAACACATCATTGCCCGGATTGTTTGCGTTGAACTGAAAATACTTCAATACGGAGTCTGGATAGTAAAGGATTGACAGGAAAATTTGCCAGAACGATACAGTATCATTACATATATAACGCTAACTCTTGATCGATAGGAATTAAAACCCCAAAAAGATTAAAAAAACACCACAAAACGGATGTTTCTTCAACACCACTTTTGCTCCATATGAACGGAACCGACGATTAAACTGGATGGCTCTGATTGATTCAGGGTATGAATGGCGTTTTTTTGCTCCGTTTCCCTCAAAATGGACGCATCCCCTCTGCGGCTCTCAGCCGCACCACCGCATCCGGGCCAGCGGCTCATGCATCAGGACCAGCTCTGCCAGACGGTAGCTCCGCTTCAGCCCCGTAAAACGCATCTGACTCCCGCACAGCACGCACTTCAGCGGGTCAACCTTCAGTAACCTCTGATACATCCCTCTCCAGGTGATTTGCATCGCCGTTTTTCTCACGGTCTCCGTTATGATGTACACCACTTCTTCCAGTAACTGACATTAACCGACTTTGCGCGCTTACTGACACTGGTGTAATCCGGGCAGCGCAACGGAACATTCATCAGTGTAAAAATGGAATCAATAAAACCCTGTGCAGCCCGCAGGGTCAGCCTGAACACGCGTTTAATGACCAGAACGGTGGTGATGGCGAGATCAGAATAGCGCTGAGGTCTTCCCCGTGATGAAGGCGTTGCCGACTCATACTAGGCCTGAATAGCTTCATCGTCCAGCCAGAAAGTTATGGAGCCACGGTTGATGAGTGCTTTGTTGTAGGTGGACCAGTTGGTGATTTTGAACTTTTGCTTTGCCACGGAATGGTCTGCGTTGTCGGGAAGATGCGTGATCTGATCCTTCAACTCAGCAAAAGTTCGATTTATTCAACAAAGCCCAGGACATATTTTGCATTGGGAGCAAAATGCGTTCAGTGCGATCATGGCACCAGAAACGTCAAACTGACTACACGCAAAAAATGTCGCGATCGCGCAAATCAAGCAATTACTATCGGGAGTGCTTAAATAATACGCACAATATACAATGCTCTCCTCTCTACAGTCTGTTTCCTGTAATATCCTGCGGTTATTTTGAGTTCTCAGAAATATTTTCCTGCTGGGCCTTCATACTCAGCCACCTCTGCTTTTTCGCCGCCAGCCAGCGCTTGGAATTCTGAGCATCATATTCCGATACTTCCCCCTCTGGTTGACCATCCAGGTTATAACGGGGAGTTCCTGCAACAGAGGTTCTCTGTAGGTAGATCCGGCGACTAGTAATGCAGGATACTGCACAATTCCATTCGTCCAGGATTAGCGTTGTTTCCGGATGTGCTGCCAGATATGTAGTAATGTCACGGGTTATGCCTGTTTTCAGAGGCAGAAAACCGCCCCCTTCGGCACGAAGTTGAGGAAACAGCACTTTCACCTTCTCCAGACAATCGTGAGTGAGCTCACTGGTCCAGTGGGATGGCCTTGGAAAGCGTTGTCTTTTCTTTTTCTTCTTCCTGGCTGGCGCTTCGGGGATATGTGTTTCGACGGCAGATGAATTTATTCCGGCGGGGGATGATTCTGCTGCCTGTTCAGTAAATGCAGATTCTATAGTATCTGTCTTTTCGGATAAGGAAGGTAACGAAAAAGTACGACGTTTTTTCACTACAATGGCGGGGGGGGGGGCTTTCTTCCTGATTTCTTTCCATAAATACCGCGGCTGGCTGGTTTTACTCTTTAATAATATCACAAACCATAAATTAGTAAATTTTTCGTCAGGTGATTTTTTATGGTTAATAAGTCCGTTTTCTAAATATTTATACTCGCTCCATTTGATAATATCCTGATAGGTAAAGATCATATTTTATATGGTTTATGTGTTATTTATTTTCTGATAATGCCAGATATGGTTTTGTGTTTAATGATAAATATCATTTCAGGATATGATTTTATATGTATTGCTTAATTATCATATTATCTGGGGCTTTTCTGCCCCGCAGATCCGGTTTCTGTGAGTTCAGGATCTTCCTCTCCCCCACACAACGCCACCTCCCGTCAGCGCAACATGTGGTGCCGGATTCAGCTGCTGATGACACTATATGTTGTGTCATCTCCCTGACCTGTGATGCGTCGCGCAGGGGCGGAAAACAGCAATATGATTATTTCCTCAGCGTGGTACACTTCCGGAAAGTTGTGAATAGGAAAAAAATCGGATCTGCCTGAAATGGGCATCCGGTAATTTAACGGCGTGGTTATATGGATGCTTGTTATCATGATGATGATGATAATGGCATGATGTTATCAGACGGCGTGACGGTAAGGGCAGTGATGATGGATGGCGTTATCGCATGACCGTCCCTGCCCGGAAAAGAAAAAAGGAGTCACCCATGTTTTTTATTGAGAATGAAGGTCAGGCTGTCGCCAGAACGGATTCTGTAGCAGGGTAAGGGCTGCTGTGTCGCCACGGCGCTCCAGGATGGAGGCCGCGACCATCGCCGGTGGTGGGTCCATGGGTTTGAGCATCTTCATCCAGTCCCATTCACGTTGTGAGAGCTTATCAGCACCAACAGAGAGCAGAACTGTATCGATACTTTTGCGGGTCAACATAAGGGGATGAGTCCTTAATAAAACAGGTCCTCAGAGCATACATATTCTACGGGGCGTGCGGCAACAACAGGATGAACAGGAGCGGTTTTCAATTTGCAGCCGTCAGGCTGCCGTGGTTCGGAGATCACGTGCTGGCAACAGCGATCCTGGACCGGCTGCTACATCACTCAACCACGCTGAATATCAAAGGAGAGAGTTACCGGTTAAAAGAGAAACGTAAAGCAGGAGTGCTGACCAAAAACACAACGCCAATCAGTGATGATGAAATGGTGGAAAGCGGACAGCATCAGTAACGGAAGTATCTTAGCGGGCATGAAAATGGCAAATAACGGTTAAAAATCGTGGCGTTGCCACAGCAACTGGTACTCGAGTTCTACCGTATTCTGAAAACCCAAAATAAATCACAGCTAAGCAGCTGGTTCACTCGAGTCCACGAAAGCGGTTCAGCAGAACTTTGGAGCGTGGCTGCGGGGATAGAAGCTGATGCTGCGGCTATATGTGAGGCAATCAGCAGTCGTTGGAGTAATGGTGTTGTCGACGGTCATGTAAATCACCTGAAGATGTTGAAACGCCAGATGTATGGTCGAGCCGGATTTGAACTACTCAGGCAGAGGGTAATGAGCCCACTGGCAACCCAGGTTGCGGAAGAGCCGCTTTTCATCCGTCGTTGACAACAAGATCCGGAGCGTTAAACCCAATTTGTTTGCACACTGGGCTATTTGTACGCGATGTTAACACTCAACGACAAGAGCCGGATAACGGGAGGCTGTCACGTCCGGTTCCGTGGGAGCGCAGGGGGAAGTTCCCTTACGCGCCCCGATCCCTCTACAGCGTGTAGCTTATATGTCGCATATTAGCATTAAATTATCTGTTAATATTGGTTAATGGTTGTTAAAATAGAAAACATAATTGCATTTTATGAATTTATGTATATCAGTTATTTTACTGATTTTTTTTCTATGTTTGTTTTTCACTTTTCTTTATTTTTTTCTAAAATGAAGTGGAGGGCGCACATTATTATTAGGGGTGTCAATATATTCATGTTATTTTATTGTTTCTTTGTTTGGTCCTGCGTTTCTTTATTTTTTTGATAAAACAGCATTGCTTATATGTTTCTTTACATTTTCGTATAATGTACTTTACTTCTTTTCTTATCGGATGATTGTTTCTTATAATTTAGTAAGCACAACCATTCATTCTTCATTCTTCATTCTTTACGGTAATGGCGTTTTACGCAAAAATTGTCCCATTAAATCCGTTGATACTGTTATACTATAGATTTAATGATTTGTTTTATAGCACTCCATACCCTATTATTAATCTTTTTCTATTGTATTTATCTGTGGCAGCACTCCCTCTTTTAAATATTAGATTGATATTTATTTACTTCTTCATTTTTTGTTTTTTGTCTTTTGCTCAAAAAATATACTCATCTACAAAAAGTATTCATCAGCAGAAGATAAAAGTTGGCGTAGTACAAGTCGGACTTTATTATCAACTGGGTGGAAACACCACGAATTTCTTTCCTGACTTGTTAAAATTTTTAAGGAAAAATAATGATGTTGATATGGTGGTTTTTTCAGAAAATACAGTTTATGGATTCAAAAATCAGTTCAATAAAAAAATAACACAAAAAATGATCTCCGATCTAAAAGCAAGTAATGCACATCAACGACATGCTTTTATATTTAATTTTTTTGGCTTTAATGATATAAATAACATTGTATCAGTTTATTATTATAAGGATAATCTCCTGATTAATCAAAAAAAGCACTTATTCCTTTTGTTGAACAACAATGGTTCTTTTCTGATAAGCATGACAATACTTATGAATATCTGTCGATTAGGAAAGATATCGTTAACCAACATATAAATCACAATGGAATAAATATAAAAACATATATTTGTTATGATGTTTTATTCCCCGAAACACATAAGTCAGATAATGGGTTGGTTATAGTTCAATCAAATTATAAACTGTTAGATAAAAACGATATGTATAATAGGATAATAAAAAATGGGAGTATTCTCGGATGGTTTGCTGTTGCGACAAATTCATTAGCATATATAAACATACAAAACCATGGAGGAACTGTACTTATTAGAAAAAACGGCAAGATCGATTATAACATATTCACAACATCGCTAAAAAAAACATTTTTTGTCATTGATGTATAAACTATATACATCACTTAGCATGATATCATGTATATGTGTAGTTAGTGCATATTCCGACATGATCAATCACTTATTCGCATGGAACATCGATCAGTGATTAGCCCCCTGTGTCAGCATAGTTGTCGCCTCAATTTTTTAAGGAGATAACAATGCCAGGACAACCAATACCAAGTGAGCTCAAAGAGAAAGGACTGATATGGCTTTTACCACCATACTGCTGGTCACAT
>OJJY01000320.1_pt1 | contig 19866 bp, 17 predicted proteins | sample 1596421 | NCBI WGS metagenome assembly OJJY01 (sample SAMEA4350151, study PRJEB24818) | metagenome | biome: human; feature: gut; material: faeces | place: Denmark | collected 2013-09 | reverse complement strand
CTTCTGTGTCTCCTCTTTCTCCGGTTCCTTGATTCTTGCATAGGCATCAAGGATATTGGTATAGAGTTCCTCACGAAACTCTGCTGTGATAGGATTACATACATCCTTATAGATCACACCATTGCTTTCATCACGCTCATTAGAGCGGTATCTAGGCATTGATACAAAAAGCTCTCCCTTGTCCTTATTCTCAAGGATTGCAATATTGGTGATCTTAAATGAATCACCAAATACTACTGTTGCAAATCCTTTGATATTGCTGCCCTCTTTTGCCCTTACTTCGTTTACTTTAATTGAATACTTCATATGCTATTCCTCGCTTTCTTTTTGTTCTTTGTTTTGCTCCGGTATGATAAGCTCACACCAAAGCTGTTCTATCTGTTCACAAGACAATCTGCCATTAAGCCAGTTGCCAAGTGTAACGACCATTCCGTCCTGCTCGTAGTAGAGCCACTCCTGTGTTTCAATGTTCCCCTCATACACGATAGTCACATCAAAATCAGGCATAAATAATCCTTCCTCTGCATCCCATACACAGGCTATTCCCTGTCTGAGTGTCAGATTCAGACTTTCGACATACACAGACCAGCCGCTTACAACTATCTGAAAGTCATCATTAATCTCTGCAATATCATCCTCGATGTCAATTAACTCTTCCATTTCCGATACTGCCTCTTCTATCTCAGCTAACCGGTATCTCTTATTCATCCATCACCGCCTCCTTATAAATGCACCTGACCACAAAACGCATGGTTCCTTTCTGGGAACAGGTAAAAAGAGTTAATTCTTTTTCATCTCCCTGTGTCTTGATGCTGTTATCATACGGATTTACTACCTCTGTCTCTGTTACCTCATAGATATGCTCCTGTCCCTTTTTGTCGGTTATCATCACTTCATCACCTATGGATATCTGACTTAGTGGTGTAAAAAATGTGCCATATCTGCTGCCATTGTGACCGCACAATACACAGTTGCCACTCTCACCGATTCCTGCAGTCTCTTCTATATGACCAATCCCTGCATTAAGCACTTTACTTGTGGTTCCTTCCATTACCGGATACCTGATATCTAAGCCCGGTATCTCAATGATGCCGATAACACCGCCTTCTTTAAGAATGGCTTCATCCTCTTTACTAATGGAGGTTTGCTCTTCCTCCACATCTGTTTCTTCATCGTAATCATCCTCCAATGTCTGCTCAAATTCACTTATGAGCTGTTCTGTCTGTTTTTCTCCGGTTGTCCGCCAGAAAAAAGGGACTGCCATAATGGCAATCCCTGCTGTAATCAGTAGTCCTGCGACCACTTTTCTTATGCTCATATTATTCACTCTCCTATCGTGTTCTGCCCTCTCTGTCCGCTTGATAAGCACCTTTATCCTCTGCTACAATTACTGCAGCTTCCATCCTGTCATCTGCTTCTCTTTCTTCCTCCGGTCCGCTCAGGTCTGCATCCACAGCCTTTGCGTTCTCAAGGTCAAGCTGGGCATTCAGTTCACACTGTCTTGCCAGCTTTTCTTCCAGTTCCTTGCTGTACGCAAATGGCTTGTCATACTCAGTCTTTGATGCTTCAAGGTCATTCTGATACTGCTCAATCTTCTTTTCCAGAAAATCAATGTTCTCATGAAGTCCGTTGAACAGGTTTTCCAGCTTTACCATACTGCCGACCGGACTTGTGGAAAGCTCTGCCTTGTACTCAGTCTTTCCACGAAGCACCATATAATTGATACCAAGGAAGTTCTTTTCCACAAGCAGTTCAAATCCATGGAATTTACCGATTGCAGTTGTCTCTCCGGTCTTACATTTGCTGATTGCTTCAAGCATCATCGTTCCGCCATCCACACGCTCTGTGTAGGTTGCTTTGCCTATGGTAATGGCAAATTCCGGATTATCAATCAGCTCTTTATCCCTTGCCTTTACATCCTCTCTTACATTGGCAAGCTTTTCGGTTGCTGTCTTAATGAGCTTCGGGTACTTAATCATAAAGTTATCCTGCAAGCCATATCTCTGATTGTCATAAGATGCCTTCAATAGCTTTAATCTCTGGACATCATTGTCAATCTCCATCTTTTCCTTGATTAAAGGATTGCCTGTGGCAACCGCTTTAATCTCTGCATAGGAAAGTGTTGCCTCATCGATATCCTCACAGCTTCGGCTTACAGCCTTGCTTGTCATGACCTGACTGATGAATCGCTGCTTATTTTCAACAAGTGACCAGTTGTATGCATCAAAGGTTCCTTTGGTGACATATCTGTAGATTGCCACCTCTTCATTTTCATTGCCCTGCCTGATGCCTCGTCCTTCCCTCTGTTCAATGGAGCTTGGCTTCCATGGGCAGTCCACATGATGCATTGCTACAAGGTGTGTCTGCACATTGACACCTGTTCCACACTTGTCCGTTGAACCGATAAGAACTTTCTTTTTACCTGTCCTCATTTCCTTAAAAAGTGCATCCCTCTGTGCATCCGTTTTGGCATCATGGATAAATGCTATCTCATCTGCCGGAATACCATACTGGATAAGTGTTTCCTTCAGATAATCGTAGATGGTAAAGTCCTTATCCGGTCCCGGTGTGCCGATATCTGAAAAAATAAGCTGGCAGCCTATATGACCGTTGGCATTTCCTTTCTCATATTCTTTCCAGACATTTTCTGCTACCTTATTGAGTTTTCCATCCGGATTGTTCGGCGCATCCTTATCAATCAGCCTTGCATCTGTTCCGAGTAATCTTGCCTCATGGGTAATCTTTAGGAAGTTGTCTGCACTTGGATCAACTCCACCGCCTCTGATACGCTCTGCCCTCACAACAAAGTCTTCCATGACCTGCTTCACATACCAGTCAGGCTCCGACTCCACTATGATAGGCTTGCCGCCACGAAGAGCCGGCACATCAAGGTCAAGCATGTCTGCGGTCTGCACATCTGCTACCTCACGGAAGATATTCATAAGCTCCGGCAGATTCGTAAACTTATTGAATCTGCTTTTAAAACGGAAACCGCTTCCCTCTACAGTAAGCTCCAGTGCTGTTGTCACTTCACCAAAGTTCGCTGCCCAGGAATCAAAGTGATAAATCCCCATCTCTTCAAGTGCCGCTTTCTGTAAGTAAAGCTGCATGACATACATCTCACACATGGTATTGGATATTGGCGTACCTGTCGCAAACACAATGCCTCTGCCATCATTTATCTCAGACAAATACTGGCATTTAAGCTGCATATCCGTTGACTTCTTCGCTCCACTGCTGCTGATACCTGACACATTATTCATCTTGGAAAAAATCGCAAGGTTCTTAAAATTGTGCGCTTCGTCAACCATGATAGAGTCCACACCAAGTTCCTCAAAGGTTATAAGGTCATCCTTCCTGCTCTCATCTGATAAGGATTTCAGCTGCTCCTCCAGCTTTTTCTTCTGGCTTTCCATCTGTTTTACAGTCCAACGCTCCCCGTTACGCTCCTTCATCTCATCAATCGCATAGCTGATTTCATCAATCTGCTCATTGAGCATTCTTTCCTTTCTCTCTGCTGAGATCGGGATTTTTTCAAACTGCGAGTGCGACATGATGATACAGTCATAGTCACCTGTTGCAATCCTTGATACGAACTGCTTCCTGCGGCTCTTTTCAAAATCACGCTCTGTGGCAACCAGGATATTTGCTGACGGATAAAGCCTTAAAAACTCTGATGCCGTCTGACCGATAAGTGGCTTTGGAACAACCATGATCGTCTTATTGGCAAGTCCGAGTCTCTTCTGCTCCATGCAGGCAGCCATCATCTCAAAGGACTTTCCGGCACCAACGCAGTGTGCCAACAGGGTGTTTCCTCCAAGAAGGATTCTTGCCACCGCATTCTTCTGATGTGGCTTTAACTCAATCGCCGGATTCATTCCCGGAAACTGTAAGTGACTTCCGTCATACTCACGCAGACGGATGTTATTGAATGTCTCGTTGTAATACTCCACATATTTCTGTCTTCGCTCCGGCTCTGCAAACAGCCATTCCTTGAACTTCTCCTTGATCATGTTCTGCTTTTCCCTTGCAAGCATTGTCTCGTTCTTATTGACTTCGTAATGATATTTGCCATCACCGTCATCAATCCTGTCCCTTACTGTTACAGTTTTAAGATTCAGCGTATCCTCAAAAATAGAATAAGCATCCATGCGGCTTGTACCATAAGTCTTAGTAGCTGCCACTGAATGCTTATCCATGCTCTTATTCTCGATGAACCATTCCATGCTCATCTTATTTAAGTGTACCTGAATGCCTGTATTGTAAAACTGGCTTCTGACTGCCCTTGCTCTTCTTGGTGTATTGAGAAGCTCATAGATAAACTGCTCATAATCAAGCGACTCAATCCATGTCGTACCAATCTTTACATCAATATCCGAGGCTTCAATCCATTCCGGCTGCACCTTTTCAAGTGCTGCCACATTTCCTGCAAATCTTTCTGCCTGCGGATTGTCTGTATCAGCCGCCATAGCCTTTGCTACACGAAGTTTGTCTCTCACATTTCCCGAAAGATACTCGTCTGCTGTCTCCCAGCCGATGTCGGGATTGTTCTCGTTGTAGCGGTCTGGATTTAGGAAAACCAGTCCGTCCAGCTCTTCCACAAGGACTGCCCTTCTAAGCTCTGCTAATGCATCATCACTTAGCGTTATCTCATCCACTGTCTGTCCGGACTTTTCTGCAAGTTCTTCCTTTGCATTTGTAATATCCGGCTCATAGATAGAGAGCATATAGGCAAGATTTACATATCCAAATTCATTGACGGATACATTTAATGCTTCCACAGCGGTCTCTACCCTGTCTATGACAGTCTTTGCCTTAATCGTCTGCTTATAAAACATATCCGCTTTTTTCACCTCCCCGTCTTCATTTACTTCCTCAAGGCTGCAAAGAAGCGGGTAATCGCTGTCATCCCTGAAAGCTATTCTGTTTGCTTTTGAAGTAATGGCTCCATACTGCTTTATAAAGGCATCGTATTTCACATTAAGAAGTCTCTGCTTATCAGAAAGCTCCTCCTCGCTGCAGCCATCCATCTGGATATCAATCAGCTCTCTTGTTATCTGTCTGATTTCATCAAGGCTTCTGATTCGCTCCTCAGCAGTCTTTGATACTTCTTTTCTTACCATCTCGGAATTTTCCCTGTAATAGAGCTTTCCTTCATAAAATGTGTAAGTGTAGTTTCTCACATCCGGATCAGCCGGGATAACTTCCTCTGTCTGCTCCGCCTCATCTGCCACTCTCTCAAAATCTGTCATCTGGGCTTTGATATTTCCGATTGCCTTATTGAGAGCCTCGTACATATTGAAGTTCTCATCATTATTCACACAGACTGTATATCTGCTGTCCTGTCCATAAATCCTTGTATCATATTCCATAGATCCAAGCATCATCTCCGGATGCTCTGCAAAATAAGAGTTGACTGCAATGCCATTCTCAGTTACACCAAGGTGGACCCAGTCAGGCTCAATATCAATCTTTCTCTCCCTCTTCTGCAAAAACAGGATATCTGCTGTCACTTCAGTTCCTGCATTATCTTTAAATGCTGTATTCGGAAGTCTTACTGCTCCCACAAGCTCTGCTCTTTCAGCCAGATACTTTCGGATAGTAGGATTTGCCTTATCAAGTGTTCCCTTTGTGGTAATTACAGCAACCATGCCTCCTGGTCTTACCTGGTCAAGTGCTTTTGCCAGAAAATAATCGTGGATACGGAAGTTATATTTGTTGTAATTTGGATCAAATACCTTGTAATCACCAAATGGCACATTTCCGACAACCACATCAAAGAAGTTATCCGGATATGTGGTATTCTCAAATCCTGTGATACTGATATTGGCATTCTGATAAAGCTGCTTTGCAATTCTTCCTGAAATGCTGTCAAGCTCCACCCCATACAGCTTGCTTCTCTGCATTGGTGCCGGCATACTTCCAAAGAAGTTGCCGATACCCATAGATGGCTCTAATACATTGCCGCCTCTGAAACCAAACTGGACAAGTGCCGAGTTCATGCACATGGCAATCTCCGGTGAAGTGTAAAAGGCATTGTTTACTGTTGCCCTAGCTGCAGCATACTCTTCATCCGATAACATCTCTTTGAGTTCTTTGTACTCTTTGCTCCAGCTTTCATTATTCTCATCAAATGCCTGTGACAGTCCGCCCCATCCGACAAACTTCGACAGAACTTTCTGCTCCTCCGGTGTGGCAAGCCTGTTTTCTGATTCAATCTGCTTTAAAGTGCGGATTGCATCCATATTCCACTGGTATCTGGTCTTAGCACCGCCTTTTTCCATTTCCCAGAGGTTATAGTGGAAATTGTGCTTCGTCTGCCCGTCAACATTCTTCTCATTTTCAAGACTTCCTACTTGCTGTACTGGCTCCTGCTTTGGTGTAAAATCTACATTTTCCTGTAATTCTGTATCAGCCTGAATATCATCCACAGATACTGATACCACATGTCCATTCTCATCAATCTTGGTTTCCCAGCCATTCGCTATTGCTCTTTCCCTGGTTTCAAGACGATTGGCTTTTACACTATCCTCGATATCAAAGAATCTCTTATAGACCGGATTCATCTTATCCCTGTCAGCCTTCTGCTTTGTCTCCTGATAATACCTTTTCTGGTCTTCTCCACAGTAAAATGGCAGTTTTACCATATAGGATAAAATCTCGTATAACTCACGCCAGTCGAGTGCACCTTCCTTACGCACACCATTCCTGTTCTTATAGCTGATCTTCACATAACCGCTTCTGATTGAGTACTCCACAAGACCATACTTATTGTTGGAATATGCCTTTCTTTCTGCATTGTCTGTCCCCAATGCGATATTCCTGATAAGGTCAAGTTTATTTGGCATAAATGCAAAATCAGACTGCACCACATCCATAAGGAATGCCCTAAACGGAGTGTAGCAGCTGCAATCTGTTACAAGAATCTCCGCCGCATCACGCAGGTCTTCATCAAGCTCCTCAATACGCTTGGCATAATCAATCGGTGTAATATACTGAAGCTCTGATGGATCTTTTTCAGTTGTTTCAGCTTCTATCTCTGCACCATATTCTGCCTGTGTTACCATGCGGTCTTCATCGGCAGTTTCCTGTGGTGTCATGCCTTTTGCACTTACATAATCTCTGTTAGAAGCATAGCTCTCCGGCTCATCCGGTATTGCATAATCATCAATCTCTGATTCTGCCTCCTCCGGTTCCACTTCCCGGTATTCGGCATCAATGACCTCATCATCCTCACGGAGTCCGTCCATCGCAAGCTCATCAATACGAGGTGTCTCAGACTGGTATTCCCCTGTAAGAATAAGGACACCAAGCTCTTTTTCGATATCTTTCCACGAAACATATCCTTCAACCTCTCCATCCTCATCTCGCCACTGAAAACGCAGTCCATTCCCATGAAATGTGTCATATCCGTGCAGTCCTAGTCCGTCAACCGGCCAGCCTGCACCTCCCTGACCATACTCTGCTTTGATACGCTTTGCCCTGGTTCCTGCATCAATCTCTGTTTCAAAAATCTTGCATACCCTGCCCTTGCCACCGATAAAACCTGTACCTCTCATAAGCACCTGTTTGATATACTCACTTGGTACTGTTGGAGACTTTTTGGGATTCAGGTAATTGTATTTACCTGCTAATGCAGCTTTTCTGTCCTGCTCGAACTGACGCATAAACTGATTATTATTTTCATCCTCAGTATGAATGGTGCCAATGCTTGCCTGCCCGTTCTGGTCGAAAAAAAAGGAAGCCTGTGTATATTCGGCTTCCTTACTAACACCCAATGAATTGATTTCATCAAGTTCCCTATTCAGTTCTGTATCATCTGATTCTAGTGGAATCGCATCACTATCTGATTCAGTACCACTTCCTCTGCCTGCATCTTCGCCTGCTCTCTTATCTTCCACATCTCCATTGTCGATGACGGATTCTGTGGCTTGTGCTTCTCCAGGTACTGCATCTCCAACTGGTCGTACAGCTGGTTCGCTTCCTCCTCTACCGCTGACATCTTCTCGTACATCTTCCCGAATCTCATCAGCGTCTTGTATCTTGCCGGCTCGTTCTCCTTGAGATAGTTCATTGCCATCCTTCCGTATTTGCCCAGTTTCGCGAGATCCTCCGTCTCGTCCGGCATCTCTATCTGCGGATAAAGCAGTCCGTCCACTTCCTTGTAAGTCATTTCTTCTAACATATCCAATTCTCCTTTCGCTCTCGATTGCCTTTAAGTTACGACTAAATTCTCTAAGAACACTACAGGAGACATCGCATACAATGGAACCAAGACGGTAAATGATCTCTTCGTCTTTGATATTTACGATCTGACTGAAATCCTGTTCTTGCACAGATAAGTCAAATCCGCATCTCGTCCCTACAGCATACATGACACTTGCATATACAAGCTGCTCCATGTCCATTTCCTGCTGTAAGCCATTGCGTTTCTTACTTTCTTCCTTTATCACACTACCTGATAGCTGCATAAGCTCGGTCATTCGGTCTCCGAACTCTTCTTTTATTATAAGCCAAACATCTGTTCCTGTAAACTGTTTTAATATATTTTTTAGAGACTCCCTGTCGCTGTTATCGTACTGCTCAATCTGACCTTCTGACACAAGAAAATCCAGATAATCCTTAAGATTTTCTCCCTCAAGGTCCCATGTCAGTTTGACATTTTTCCCTCCGGTATCACTGATATCAAAGATATACCTCATGCGTGGATTCAGTGCCCTCGACGGGAAGATAGCGCAGCCTTTCGCACCACGCTTTACATATCTTCCCACCTTTTTCCAGGTATCATAATCTGCCATGAGTGTGCTTTTTTCCGGAGGTCTCTGAGCTGTTACCATAACGATATTGTCAAATTCATAGCGGTATAACTGACCTGCGACCTTTAACACATCCTTCCAGTTCTTTTCTGATCTGGTGATGTTACCAATCTCAGAATCGTATATCGCTTTGACCTTCATATCAACGCCCATACCTTTGTCCTCCTCTACTTAAACATCTCTGCAAACGATCCCTTAAATAGCTTTAACTCATCCTTATCCAGCTCGATTGCAAATTCATTGTCGATTGCCTGTTTTTCGCATTTATCCTTTTTCTTTGCAATCTTACGCACCACACGAAGAAGCACATAGCACTCCTTGGACTTTGCAATGCTCTGTTTAAAGGTCAGCTCATCCTTATCGACTGACTTCTGTGTCTGATAGATAATCTCTTTTAACTTATCATTGATACCATCTACTTCCTCAAGGGTAATAACAACGGATGCCTTAGAAGCACCCGATCTGTCCCACTCCTTATGAAGTTCCTTTACTAAAAACTCCATGTTCTTAATTACTGTTGTTGAATCACTTTTCATCTTGCTCTTCCTCCGTTTTCTTTTAATGAAGAAGGGAGCTGACCTTCGCTGATAGGCGCAAAATCAACTCCCTTCATGTCCTCTGCTCCAAGGACTATCTGCTCTGCATAATACATATCCATTGCCTTATTGATGGCATCGTCAAGCGACTCTGCCTTTACTTTCTGTACTCGTGAAAGCACTTCTTTTATCTCAACATCAAATTCCTGTTCCATATGATATCGCCTCCTGTAAAAATCTCATCACCGGCTCTTTTCTTCCTTTACCTGTCTTTCCTTAAAGCCCTTATCGTACTTTCCATCTTCCAGCCTGTCGTAAAAACAATCCTCTTCAATCGTTCCGAAATCCTCATACATCTGGTGAAGGAAGTCATTCTGCAGCTTCTTTGGTACATCATCATCCTTTGACATATCCTGATAAAAATAGAACTTCTGCTTTAGCTTTGCCCTGTAATCATAGATATCCTCTATCTTTTCCGGTGTGCCATACTCCCTCTTGTATGCCTTGAAATTCGTGGTTGAGAGTGTGGAACCAAGATAAATGCCATGCTCCCACGATACCCCGATTGTGGTATTGTCCTTTGTAGGCTTCTCATCCTTCGGATAACGCTTATACTCTGTCGCACCAAGGGCGATTGTAAGGGAACCTGACTTCATATCCATCACCACAAGATTCCTTGGTGATAATGCTTCAAGCACCATGTAATCATGGTCATTGAAGTTATGAAATGTCTGTCCCCTTTCAAATGATCTGTCCACACTTTCATAATGCAGGTTAAAATCATCCACCCAGCCCTTATCAGTCATTCCAATCTCCTTAAGCTTTGCAACACATTCAGAAGAACTGGCTTCTTTATCAAACCGAAATTCTTTGGAATCGTTATAAAGTCCCTGAAGAAAGTGCCCCAGCTGAATATCATCCAGACAGAATCTCGCAGATACAGTTACATTTGCTGCCCTGTAATACTCTGCGAAGTTATCTGCTTCACCAAGTGTTCTTCCAAGCTGCAACAAATTGTCTGCAAGCTCTGACATGTCATCAACTGCTATAAAACTCTTATAATCATCCAGAGTCATCAGCATATTTGTCTCTGTTCCCCTGTCGTTTTCTGTTACCAGTATCATATCTTTTAAATCCATTCTTACCTCCAGTCTCAGAGAGGGACTATGACCTCTCTGCAAATTTCCTGTTATGGTCTTCCTATCACAACAATCTTTCCTGTGCTTGCCACATCCCGGTAAACCACACCAAGACTTTCATTAAGTGCCTCTACCACTTTGCCATTTCCGACATATACTGCCACATGGCTGATGTTCTTATATCTTCCATTGCTTGTAAAACTATAAAAGATAAGGTCTCCCGGCTGTAACTCATCAAAGGAGACTGTCTTTCCGGCTTCATCCAGTCCCTGTGCCTCCGCTGCCGCTGTGGTTGCACCGCCGAAACTAATATCCACGCCTGCATCCTTCCATGAATAATAGGCTAAGGAGCTGCAGTCATAATAGTTACCGCTGTCTCTTAAATCCTGACTATAAGGGAAGCCAACTCTGTGAAGTGCATAGGAGCAGACTGTTTTCTGCCTGCTGTCTGTAATTCCACTAAGGATGGCATTGATTTCATCCTCAGTCATGGAGCTTACTCCCGGACTTCCGCCTCCGCCGCCACTTCCGCTTCCGGCATATCCAAGCTGTCCCATAAACTCCGGACTCATGATCTGCTCAAGCATTTCCACCTGATCAGAATTAAATCCATAGACCGAAATCATATCTCTGTACGATTTCAGTGTGACATTCACATACAGAACCGACTTCGTGACAGTAGTTACATTACCGTCTGCATCTGTTTCTTCCACATCCTTTGTTCCTGTGCTTGTGGTGTATGAACACATATCATTTACTACTGCCTGCAGCCAGCCTTTTGAAATGTCATTCATGACTGTTGCAGTATCTCCGATACCATGCTTGACCATATAGACTGCCATGATGTCATAGTAATTGCTTGGGTTTTCTTCCATACCTTCATAATCCACATATACAAGCTCTCCAAGGTCATATCCGGTATGCTCATTCACTTTCGTATTCACATCCCGGTTAAACTCCTGCACATAAGCACTCGTTACTGTCTGCACGGTATCTCCTGATTCAAGTGGTGGCAGAAATAAAGCAAATGGAGAATTGTAAAGGATTGCTATCACCGCTATAACCGGAACAGCAATCATGGCAACTACAAGAACAAGTAACAACAGCACCAATCCGATAATCGGTGCAGCTGCCTTTACCCAGGTAATCGCTTTTCGCACAATCAGATCCTTTACCAGCTTTGCCACGCTATCCGTCTGATTCTCCTGTGCTTTCATCTTATCTAGAAAGAACTTTATCTTCCTGCTCCGGTTGGTCATCTTTTCATCCTTGACCTCTATGGACACACCTGCAGCATATCCGGCTGCCATGCCGATTGCAGTTCCTACTCCCGGTGCAACCGCTGTTCCTGCCGCTGTAGCAGCTGTCTTTGTAGCAGTTTTTGTTGCAACCTTGGCAGTAGTCTTTGCTGTTTCTTTTGCCGTCTCTTTAGCTACAGTCTTGGCAGTATCTTTGGCAGCTTTCTTTGCTGTCTTTTTTGCCAGCTTCTTTCCTGCCTCTACCTTCTTGATACGCTTCTTTGCCTCGGCTGCCGCCTTTTTCCTGAAAAGTGCAGCCCCCTTAGAAGCAGTTCCGGTAACAGGGCGGCTTGCTTCATATGCAAGATATGCTGCCTGCGATACCTCATGCCCACCTTCTACCTGCTCTGTTACTGCCCCGGCTGCAAGTGCTCCAGTTCTTCCTGCAATGTGAAAATTCGTGTTCTTGGTCTTGATGGAAGTGTTGGATTCTCTATAGTTTCGCTTAAATCTTGATAGTCCCTTATTCTTCGATTCTGACTGATGAATGGTACTCTTTCGATAGGACTTCTTTCTATCCGTATCAGTTACCTTTGCACCAGCTGTCTTAGGACCTCTCTCTACTGTATAGATGTTACTCCCCTTAATCTTGGCTCCCTTCGGTTCGTGGGCATGAATCTTGGCTTTCTCCTTGGTGTGAATGACCATCGGTTTGTCATCAACCTTTCTAATTTTCAATTTTCTCACCTCCTACTTTGAAAAATAAAATAAGCCGCTAGGGAGCAAAAATTACTCCTTAACGGCTATGTAAAATCATTCAATATTCAATTATTAAAAGCAACATGAAACTGGGATTTGGAGATTGCTTACTTCCTTATCGTATTAAGAACATTTAAGGCTTGTTCACCTTCATCTCTGTTGGTACTCCATATGCTGATAGACAATAATTCACCCGCAGAATAATACCCTACATAAACAACATAAATAGTGTTGCTATCTTCCGTTAATACATCGTCGTATATCTTTGCTTCAAATCCGCTTGGAATGTAGAAATCTAAATTTCGCTGTCTTGCAGATACTGGCACTGTTCTGATATAAGCATCTTCCATTACTTCTCTTGGTGCAAGTATACCATCCCTTTCTGCGTGGAACGGTGTTATACGAATTGTCAAATCACTATTGTCAGGATAAAAAATGTACTGACCACTCTCTTTATCGTATTCGCCTTGCCAGTTATCTGGCATAGAAATTTGCCAATCAAAGAGTAATTTATAAGAATTCATGTTGCCCCTCCAAATTCAAATTTGTAAATATCATTTTACATTTTTATATGAAATCACAATATGACTTGGTGCAAATAATACTGATGCAATAATCAATAGCACTGACCTACTCATAATCCCACTAAATAAGAACAACATTGAAGGAATAATAGAAAGTGCTAATGCTCTGAAAATGCTGTTTTTCTTAAAACATATAATCCAAATAGCACAATAAAGCATTACCAATATGGTATCTACAATCAGATATACTGCAAATGTTTCGTCAGACCACCACCCGAACCAAGTTCCCGGAATATTGATTATCATGAATCCGAAACAACCCAATCTCCCTACTTGTTCTGTGACCTCAACATATTTATTGTTCCACTTATTATCAAATCCATCTTTGCACTTAATCGCAAATACAACATTGGGTATCATAATGACTGCAATAAAAATCAGCCCAAAAACATTAAACCATTCCATATTATCTACCATCACAAACTTGAATTTATACCCGGTACTTGTCTCGATTTATAGTCATATCAACTAAATGAAATACAAGTAAGATAATAAAAAAAACGGAAACTATTATTATTCCTGCGCCCAGCTTGATAAAATCAATTATACCGCCAAGACAAAAGAGCATTGCCCATGTCTTAATCCGTTTTCCAGTAACTCTGCATATTTTCTCTGTATTTAATCCAGTATAATCTCCTGATAAAAACAGCACACTTCTTTCTGTATTCCTTGATTTGATAAAAAATCTTCCAACAAAAAAGAGAACAGTTGCCATCAGTAAATCAATAAATATAATTATTATTTTCATTTTCAACACCTCTAATTCTAAGTTCACAACTTCCAATTTACTGGGCTAAGCCGAGTATACCATACTCTCCAATGAAAGAACACCCCCGATATAGTGAAATTTTGCCATTTTCCTGCGTACGTGCGTACACGCTCCGCAGGGATTCCAAAGGGGCTATGCCCCTTGGCACACAGACTTTGGAACAAAGTCTAGTGTGTTACACCTTGCCAGAGGTGTACACGCTCTCCCGGTACGCACGTACGCAGCGATTACCCCCAAACGCGCCATATAGGGGGGACGACCAAGTTCGCACAAAGCGAACTTGATCCCGCAAAACAAAAGGCAGGATACCACTATCATAGCGATACCCTGCCTTTGCTCGTTTACCGTTCCGAGTAGTCCTTCCGCAGAACCTCCGATAAACAAAAAACGTACCCGAACCCTTTTTCGTAAAGAATCGGGTTCGAGTACGAACTGTATGGTGGAGAATTAGGGACTCGAACCCCAGACCCCCTGCGTGTGATGCAGGTGCTCTAACCAGCTGAGCTAATCCTCCGAATCGGAACGTGCTTATTATACCACTCCGTTGGTCCAAATGCAAGCCCAAATTTTCGTTTTTCGAAAAAAGTTTGAGCCGGCAGCGCTTTCCGGTTGCTCTCCAGGGGCAGATGGTGTATACTGGGGTTGGAATTCTTTCGAAAGAGAGGTCTTTTTTATGATAACTGCACGCGGTATCATCACCTTGCTGGTGCTGGCTGTCCTGTTTGCACTGGCGGTGGTGTGGATCTCCCGGCAGGGCGGCTGGAAAGGCGAGGGCTGCGGAGGCAACTGCTCTTCCTGCCACCAGCACTGCGACACCCCCGAGAAGAAACACTGAGCACACGAATGCCCCCTGACCGTCCGGTCAGGGGGCATTTTTGCGTCACAGCTCACCGTAGTGGGCGGCAAAGACCGCGATGGTGCTCAGCAGGTCGTCGTGGGCCTTCTGATAGGTGCTGTAACTGATGTTCAGCTTGTCCATCACCTCTTCCCGCCTCCGCCTTTCCATGTAGCGCAGCTGTAGGATGCTGCCCCGCAGGCCCGGGTCTGCCTCGCGGTAATACTCCTCGGCCAGCTGGATGGCCCGCTTCCAGCCCCAGTTGCAGGGGCCGTAGACCCAGTTTTTCTGCCCGTAGCGGCTGAGGGCCTCCTTCGTCTTCTGGCGCTGTTCCTGTGTCATGGCTTCCATCCCCTTTTTCCCTCAGCCCACCGGGCCAAAGAAGCAGCGGTCGCGCTGCTCGACGGTCATCCCCAGCATCTTCGAGAGTTTTTCGGCCTCACTCACCTTGAATTCACTCTCATTTTCCAGCTTGCAGCGGAGGGTGTTGTTGGTGATGCCCAGAACATGGGCCACATGGCCCAGTTTCATGCCCTGGCTGCGGATGCAGTCGCGGATCATCATGGTATCGGTCATAGGCGTTTCTCCTTTCAGTTTTGCGTTCAAAGCGTTCCGTACAATCATTGGTTGTATTATATCTTTCGGTTGATTATTTGTCAACATTATTCGCAAAATAGTCCCTAAAAAGTTGATTTATAGTAAATTTTTTGCTATACTGTCCTCAGAACACCGAAAATCGTGCAAACCGCAGAGAAAGCGAGGCCCTATATGTCCGATACCGATCTATCCAGCCGCATCCGGCAGCGCCGGGAGCAGCTGGGCCTGTCGCAGGAAGAGCTGGCCGCCCGGATGGGCTACCGCTCCAAATCCTCCATCACCAAGCTGGAAAAGGGCATCAACGACCTGCCCCGGGCCAAGCTCGAGGAGCTGGCCGCCGCTCTGGACACCACACCCGCGTGGCTCATGGGTCTCTCAGACCTGCCCTGCCCTCCGCCGGGTTTCGAGCCTCTGCCTGAGATGGTGCGGGTGCCTCTCGTAGGCTCCATCGCCTGCGGCACCCCCATCACTGCTGAGCAGAACATCGAGTGCTACATCGGCGTCCCCGCCGCGTGGCACGCCGACTTCGCCCTCACCTGCCATGGCAGCAGCATGGCCCCCACCATCTGCGACGGCGACATTGTCTGCATCCGCCGCCAGCCCGAGGTGGAGCAGGGCGAGATCGCCGCTGTCCGCATCGGCGAGGAAGCCACCCTCAAGCACTTCCACCGCCAGGGCGAGACCGTCATGCTGCTGGCCGACAACACCGCCGTCTGCCCGCCCATGGTATTCGCAGGCCCCCAGCTGGAAGAAATTCAAATCGAGGGCCGTGCCGTGGGCTTCTGCCGTGGCTTATAATAAGGAGGAGTCCCCATGTCTGCACCCGAAGAAATGACCCTCAAGGTCATCGCCCATATCCGCACCGCCTTCCCCACCAAGTTCGGCATCCCGCGCCAGAGCGGGCTGGTGGACAGCCTGCGGGGCGAGGTCATTTTTACCCCCGAATACCGCAATGCCGACGCCGTGCGCGGTCTCGAAGATTTCAGCCACATCTGGCTGGTGTGGCAGTTTTCCGGCGCGGTGCGGGACAACTGGTCCCCTACCGTCCGGCCGCCCCGCCTCGGCGGCAACACCCGGATGGGCGTATTTGCCACCCGCTCGCCCTTCCGGCCCAATCCGCTGGGACTGTCCAGCGTCCAGCTGGAAGCTATCGAGCACCGGCCTGACGTCGGCCCCGTCCTCATCGTGCGGGGCGCCGACCTGATGGACGGCACCCCCATCTACGACATCAAGCCCTACATCCCCTACGCCGACTGCCACCCGGACGCCGCCGCAGGCTTCACAGCACAGACCCAGTTCCACCACCTGACCATGGTCTGCGACGCCGGCCTCTGGGCCAGAGTGCCTGCCGTCCAGCAGGCCGCTCTGCAGGGTGTGCTGGAAAACGACCCCCGCCCCTCCTACCAGCACGACCCGGAGCGGGTCTACGGCATGGAGTTTGGCGGGCTGGAAGTCCACTTCAAAGTGGACGGCGAGGTCCTGACCGTCACCGGCATCGACCGCCGCTGACGCCGGAGGGACAGTTATGGAACTCCGAAATATCAACACCTTCCTTCATATCGCCGAGCTGCACAGCTTTTCCAGCGCTGCGCGGGAGCTGGGCTACTCTCAGTCGGCGGTATCGGCCCAGATCTCCCAGCTGGAAACAGAGCTGGGTACGCCTCTCTTTGACCGGGTGGGCAAAACCGTCCGCCTCACCGACGCGGGCCAGACTTTCCAGAGCTATGCCCGCACCCTTCTCATCACGGCCCAGCAGGCCAAGGCCGCACTGGTGCCTGCCCGGGCCGTCAGCGGCACCCTGCGGGTGGCACTGGCCGATTCCGTATGCAGCACCTTCCTGCCCGACCTGCTGCAGCAGTTCCACGCCCTCTGCCCACAGGTGGAGCTGGTGCTCCGCACCGCCACCGCCGACGAGATGCTGCGGCTGCTGAGCGCGAACCAGATCGACCTGGCCTACACCCTCGATCAGCCTCTGCTCCTGCCCAGCCTGACGCTGGCCGTCAATGTTCCGGAGCCGGTCTGCTTCGTGGCCCCCGCCGGGCATCTGCTGGCCGACAAGGCTGAAGTGCCGCTGGATGTTCTGTCTCAACAGGAATTTCTTCTCACAGAGCGGGGCATGAGCTACCGTGATGCCCTCGATCAGCGCCTCGCCGCCCGTGGGCTGTCTATCCATCCCTACATCGAGCTGGGCAGCGCCTCGCTGCTCTGCCAGATGGTGGAGCGCGGGATGGGGCTCTCCTTCCTGCCCGAGTACATCGTCCGTCCTGCCCTCTCCGCCGGGCGTATCGCCCGCCTCAATGTCCCCGACTGCACTGTCACCATGCACCGGCAGCTGTTCTATCACAAGGACAAATGGCTCACGCCCCAGATGAAAGCCTTTATTGAGCTGGTAAATCAATAAGCAAAAGCCCCGCACCACATCGAACGATGCAGTGCGGGGCTTCCTCTTTGTAGTTTCGGTTCAGCTCAGCCGGTTCATCCGGACCGCCACATAGGGGTCTGGAAGCTTGAGTTCCTCGGCCAGGTCCTCTTCCGTGTTGTACTTGTCTGCCGCAAGGCCCACGAAAACGCTGCAGCTGTCGAAGCGTCCATCTGGCGAGAGCGCCGTTATCTTTGCCTCGCCGTCGGCGACGGCAGTCACGACACCAGAAGCGTCCACAGTAGCGACGCCGGGATTACTGCTGACCCATGTGATGGGTACATTCACGCCGTCTTCCACAGCGACAGACGCTGTGAGTGCCTCTTTGCTGCCCACCGTGCGGAGCAGCAGGTCGCGCTTATTCAGAGTCACCTTGCCAACATCGCTGTTGACGGTAACGGCGCAGCGCAGCGCCTGACCGTTGGTGGCCAGCGCCGTGACGGTGGTGGTGCCGGGCTTCTGGGCCGTGACAAGGCCCTCCGGATCCACCGTTGCCACCTCGGGGTTGCTGCTCATCCACTGGTAGGCATAGACAAAGGAGCCGCTCGTGTTGATGAGCTGCAGTTTCTGGCTGGGGTGGGCGTTGTTGTACTGGATAACGAGGTTGAGGGTGGTGTGGTCGAGGGCAGGCTTTTTGCTGGCCGCATTGCCGCTCTCCTTGCGGACAGTCACCTTGCAGGCAGCGCACTCGCCCCGGTCAGTGATGGCGGTGATCGTCGCCTCACCGGCGCTGCGGCCGGTGACACGGCCATCGCCGTCCACGGCAGCCACGGTGGGGTTGCTGCTCATCCAGACGATGAAGTAGTAGTCGCTCTGCCCGCCGGTGTAAAGATAGGCTTTGGGGCGGGGGTCGTCTGCCGTGATCTCCAGCTCCATCTCGTTCACTTCCAGCTCAAAGTTCGCAGATGCTCCCAGCAATGCGGGGGCCGCCTGTGCGGCAGGAACTGCCAGAAGAAGCCCGCTCAGCACAAACGCCGCTGCAAGCCGTGTGATCTTATTCATAGGGTAGCGCTTCCCTCCTTTGGATAAGTTTTATCGCAATGTGCTCTGCACAAAATCCCTCTCACTATTTGTTTATTGTACACGCACCCAAAAGAAGGGTCAAGTTCTTCGCCAGAAGTGTCACAATTTCGCGCACCTTTTCGTGAAAGACACTAAAACACCCCCGCCAAATTTATACAAATCGTGCAGACTGTATTTCACCAGACAGCAAAAGAGCCGCCGCACTTTATACAGGTGCGGCGGCTCTCATCGGACGGAATATCTGAAAAAACTTAGTAATTCCTGGCCTTCAGCTCAAAGTAGCTCTGGGGATGTGCGCAGACCGGACACTTGAGGGGAGCAGACTTGCCGATATGGGTGTAGCCGCAGTTCCGGCAGACCCACACCTGCTGTTCCTCACGGGCAAAGACCTTGCCCTCCTTGAGGTTGGCGGCAAGGGCGCGGTAGCGTGCCTCATGCTCCTTTTCGATCTGGCCCACCATCGTGAAGAGAGCGGCCAGCTGGGTGAAGCCCTCCTCCTTGGCCTCAGCTGCCATGCGGGGGTACATATCAGTCCACTCTTCGTTCTCGCCGCTGGCTGCCATCTCGAGGCAGGTCAGAGTGTCGGGGATGGAGCCGCCGCAGAGGGCCTTGAACCACATCTTGGCGTGTTCCTTCTCGTTGCCGGCGGTCTCTTCGAAGATAGCGGCCAGCTGCTCGTAGCCTTCCTTCTTTGCAACGCTTGCAAAGTAGGTGTACTTGTTGCGGGCCATGCTCTCGCCTGCAAAAGCTTCCATCAGGTTCTTCTCGGTCTTGGTTCCCTTGAGTTCCATAATCTGTTCTCCTCTCAGATAGTCTGACACTGCCAGTATGGGCTGTGTCCGGTTTGGTTTATTCTACGCGCAGCCCGCTTTGTTCGGTACCGGGTGTGCGATAGGTCTTACTTGTCTCTGAGGGTATTATACCAGAATTCCGGGCAAGAATCAAGAATAATTCCTATTTATTTTGAGAATATTTCTTATTTATTTTTTCAACTATGCTGCTTGAGTGCGCACACGGCGATGCTGAGAGCGCTTCATGTCGCCTGATACATCAGCACCGCAGCCACGCTCAGCATCCCCACGCTGCCCGCATAGGTCAGCAGGACGGCGATGGCCACCGAGAACCACACCGTCACCTGTCTCTTATACACA
>OJJY01000295.1_pt1 | contig 21670 bp, 13 predicted proteins | sample 1596421 | NCBI WGS metagenome assembly OJJY01 (sample SAMEA4350151, study PRJEB24818) | metagenome | biome: human; feature: gut; material: faeces | place: Denmark | collected 2013-09 | reverse complement strand
GCGAAGACGGTGGCAGTGTGGTGTTCCCGCCGGTGCTGGTGCAGATGCTCGACCGGCTGGAAAGTGAAATCCTGGCTGACCGGGTGAGTGAGGAAAGCCGCCGCTGGCTGGCATCGTGCGGCCTGACTGTGGAGCAGATGCAAAACCAGATGGACCCGGTGTACACGCCGGTGCGAAAAATCCACCTGTACCACTGCGACCATCGCGGCCTGCCGCTGGCGCTTATCAGTGCGGAAGGGGCTACAGAATGGTGCGCAGAATACGATGAATGGGGCAACCTGCTGAATGAAGAGAACCCGCAACAGCTGCAGCAGCTCATCCGCCTGCCGGGTCAGCAGTATGATGAGGAGTCCGGCCTGTATTACAACCGCCACCGCTATTATGACCCGCTGCAGGGGAGGTATATCACTCAGGATCCGATTGGGCTGAAGGAGGGATGGAACCTGTATGGATATCAATTGAATCCGATATCAGACATCGACCCCCTGGGTTTATCTATGTGGGAGGATGCAAAATCGGGGGCATGTACTAATGGTCTTTGCGGCACACTATCCGCTATGATAGGTCCAGATAAATTTGATTCTATAGATAGCACCGCATATGACGCCTTAAATAAAATAAATAGCCAATCTATTTGCGAAGATAAAGAGTTCGCTGGTTTAATATGTAATGATAATAGTGGCAGATATTTCTCAACAGCACCTAACCGAGGAGAAAGAAAAGGATCATATCCATTCAATAGCCCTTGCCCTAATGGTACTGAGAAAGTATCAGCTTATCATACTCATGGTGCAGATAGTCATGGAGAATATTGGGACGAAATATTTTCAGGTAAAGATGAGAAAATAGTTAAAAGTAAAGATAACAATATCAAGTCATTTTATTTAGGTACGCCCAGTGGGAATTTTAAAGCAATAGATAACCACGGGAAGGAAATAACAAACGGAAAAGGATTACCTAATGTCTGCAGAGTTCATGGTAATATGTAAAAAAATATTGTTTAGGAACTGTGTCATTGTATCTTTGTTTGTTTTTACATACAACACATGGGCGCAGTGTAATAATAATATTAAAATAATGCGCAAGTATGAAAGTGAAGGTAAATATACCGTTAGAAATTTGGTTAAAAATAAAGCTATAGCATTGGAATTAGCTGAGATATATGTTAAGAATCGTTATGGACAGGATGCCGCAGAAGAAGAAAAACCATACGAAATCACTGAGTTAACAACAAGTTGGGTTGTTGAAGGTACCATTCACTCAGACCAAATTGCTGGTGGGGTTTTTATTATAGAAATAGGCAAAAATGATGGGAGAATTCTGAATTTTGGCCACGGAAAATAAGTATGTAAGGATAATCAAACATCGTGTGCGCTGATGGCAGAGTAGGTGGAGGACTCCAGACAGTCAAACGATAGAAAAAGATAGCCTTTATGGAGGTTCCTGCAATGTCAAATACATACCAGAAAAGAAAGGCAAGTAAAGAGTATGGTTTATATAATAAATGTAAGAAACTAAATGATGATGAATTATTTCGCTTACTTGATGATCGCAATTCCTTGAAAAGGATTTCATCTGCCAGAGTATTACAGTTAAGAGGGGGGCAAGACGCTGTTAGATTGGCAATTGAATTCTGCACTGACAAAAATTATATCCGTAGAGATATCGGAGCATTTATACTCGGGAAAATAGAAATTTGCAAAAAATGCGAAGATAATGTTTTTAATATTTTGAACAATATGGCATTGAATGATAAGAGCGCTTGCGTTCGAACTACAGCAATCGAGCCAACAGCTCAGCGATGTAAGAAAAACCCAATTTATTCACCTAAAATAGTAGAACAATCTCAAATTACTGCTTTTGATAAATCGGCTAATGTCAGACGTGCTACGGCATTTGCTATTTCTGTTATCAATGATAAAGCAACAATTCCACTATTGATTAATCTGTTAAAAGATCCAAATGGAGATGTCAGAAACTGGGCCGCATTTGCAATAAATATCAATAAATATGATAATAGTGATATTAGGGATTGTTTTGTGGAGATGCTTCAGGATAAAAATGAGGAAGTCCGTATTGAAGCAATAATCGGACTTTCCTACAGAAAAGATAAAAGGGTTTTATCTGTTTTATGCGATGAGTTAAAAAAAAATACTGTTTATGATGATATCATTGAAGCTGCGGGTGAATTAGGTGATAAAACGCTACTTCCTGTTTTAGATACTATGTTGTACAAGTTTGATGACAATGAAATTGTAACTTCCGCTATTGATAAGCTGAAGCGTTCATAGCGTGAGCTGCCTATGCACAGTGGGGTATTCCCACCGGCACGGTGCAGATGCTCGACCAGCTGGAAAGTGAAATCCTGGCTGACCGGGTGAGTGAGGAAAGCCGCCGCTGGCTGGCATCGTGCGGCCTGACAGTGGAGCAGATGCAAAACCAGATGGACCCGGTGTACACGCCGGCGCGAAAAATCCACCTGTACCACTGCGACCATCGCGGCCTGCCGCTGGTGCTTATCAGCACGGAAGGGGCAACAGAATGGTGTGCAGAATGCAATGAGTGGGGCAACCTGCTGAATGAAGAGAACCCGCATCAGCTGCAGCAGCTTATCCGCCTGCCGGGGCAGCAGTATGATGAGGAGTCCGGCCTGTATTACAATCGCCACCGCTATTATGACCCGCTGCAGGGGCGATATATCACTCAGGATCCGATTGGGCTGAAAGGGGGATGGAATTTTTATCAGTATCCGTTGAATCCGATAACTGATATTGACCCGTTGGGATTAGCGACCTGTTTATACAGCATAACTTTAAGTATGCTTTCATGCGTTTCAGATACGCAAAATGATGATAACTCTTATGATGTGCTTACTATTCCTGTCGCCTCTGGTAATAATATGCAATGTAAAAATAATCCTGGTTGTACACACTTACAAAATAGAGGTCCAATACCTCTAGGGGTATGGAGCTGGAATGTTAATGGTCCTGGAGCAACCAATAGAAAACCTAATGGTATACGTTTAATACCGTCAGCAAATACAGAAACATATAATCGTGATGGATTTTTAACACATAGTTGTTTAAACGCTTTCGGTCCGTCTTTAGGACCTCGATTCTGTTCCGAGGGTTGTATAACTGGTTCATCTAATGACATACAAAAATTAAATGAGTTAATATTTTCAGAGCCAGATAGTACATTAACAGTTACGGACTAAAAAATATGGCAAAGTTATTAACAATTGTATTTTTTTCTCTATTTCTGCGAGTGCAGTTACTGCAAGACAATTTCAGAGAGAGTTAGATTTGGCAGACAAAGCAATATTATGGGCACTAATATCAGCCAGTACTAAAGAGGGACGAAAAGCGTGTTCACTTAGCTATTTTGCCTGTAAGGCCGCAGAGGCTGAACTCGGACTGGCATATATGGCTGCGAATAATAACAAGGAATTTCTCACATCCTTATCTAATATAATGAGGTACAAAATAGATGCTGGACTTTCCGAATCCTATACATGCTATTTATTAAGTAAGGGAAAGATCATAAGACCATATCTGAAAAATCTAAATCCACTCCAACTTGCCGCTGATTGCATTGAAACAGTAAATGAAATAAAAGATAAGAATAAAAAAATCATTGATATAAATTCAGTTAATATTTGTAGTGATGATAAAAATATAAAATTGAGAGTTAATAGTACTATTATGGCCATTGATGATTCTATAAAATGCATCGATGAATAATAACTTAATTTTATTTAAAAACATATTAATAAGTCACTCTCCAGGAGTTTTTTTTAACTTAGTTTTATAATGAATACGATAATTAAAAGTGAAGAAGAAAATAGTTGTATACATATATTCCATGACCCTACATTGTGATCTATAGATTAAATATTTTTTAAATGTGACTGTCATCATTCAGATAATAAAGCCATCATCGCAATAGATGGAAAAGCACTCCTGCTCTTTTTTGATTAGAGCCGTCGCAGGAGGAACAACTCATATCATCATTGCGATCTCGACAATGTATAGTCTGATCCTTCGGCAGATCAAGACGGATAAAAAATCCAATGAGTTCACACTCATCCCGAACTTCTTAACATAATGGATATTAACGAAAAATCATCACAGCCGATGAAATAATATGCAAAAATAATTAGTCCTTACAAGGAGCAAAGTTCCATAATCTCCTCCCTCCCCCTCAATGATCCAAATAAAGATAATGCATCCAGCTGGTCATTCTTAGCAGCACTTTCCGCATCACCGAAACATGGCTGAAATGGTCGGAGTAAACTGCCACCTGGGCGTAAATGCCGTCGGGTAAGGCATCGATATCATCGTTAGGGTCCAGTTCAATGGTTCCCAGCACACCGTCCGTGCCGGGCACGACCGTTAATGATTGCAATACCCCCTGCGCCTGATAAGAACCGCCTGGCACGACAGGTAAAATACTGGTCAGTTTGCCGTGGAACACCTGCCCAGGTAGCGCGTTAAACACCACTTCCGCATCATCACCAGGTTTCAGACGTAACAGCGAGTTTTGCCGAAATTGGGCGACAATTTGCCGTTTTTGCTCGGGGATGAAAACCATCACCGGACGCAACGGCAAGGCAGCTGCGTATGTGCCTGGGCGGATCAGTACCTGAGTGACGTAGCCATTGCTTGGTGCGCGAATGACAGTCTGCTCAAGATTATATTTTGCTTCAGTAAGTTGCGCTCTTAAGCTCACAATCTGCGATTGCTCGCCGTTGACCATACTGTCGAGCTGACTCTGGATCTGCGCCTGCTCCGCCACCGAGCCTTTCACTAACGCATCCTGTGCGAGGAAATTTTGCCGCGCATCGTCGATGTCACGTTCCGAGAACGGATTCACCGCCGCCTGGCTGCCTTTCAGGTAACGTTGATAATTTTTAAACAGACGGTCGCGCTCCGCTGAAACCTGGGTGGTGTTGGCCTGCGCTTCAGTGAGCTGCGCGCGCAGCGTCTTTATATTATGCGTCGCCGTCATCAGGTCAGCCTGAAGTCTGTCAACTCGCGCCTGGTAACGAACCGGGTCGAGCTTAAAAAGCACCTCGCCCTTTTGAATAAGCTGATTATTCTTGTCAGTGACTTCAGTAACAATTCCCGTCACCTGTGGCGTGATGGGGATCGCTATCACAGCCTTTTGCGCGGTAAAAGTGTAAGGGTGGTTGTAGTTCATCAACAAAATCAAACCACTCACCAGAAACACGCCTCCCAGCGCCGCCGTCGCCAGCGTCCATTGATTCACCGGAATACGAAAGATTTTAAAGACCGCCCACGCCAGCGCCACGTAAGTTAAAACAATCAATAGATCCATAATTAGATCTCCGGGAACGTGGAATAGTCAGTCTTTTTCTCGACGGCGAGTTGATGCTCCAGCCGGGAAATTCGGTCAGAAAGTGAGGCGATTTCCGGGTCAGTCGCTTTCTCCTGCGACGCAACATGTGACTGCATACCCCAGCCACGCTCCGGTTGATAGAGCGTCGCCCAGATCCACAGAAACGGCCAGATAACATGCAGAGTAAACAGGCTCACCCAGCCCGCCGTATGAATAGCGTCGGCATGGGGATGGTTGCGCTTTTTGGCAATCAGATAAGGGATGTCATGTATCGCGATGATTCCATAAAAAATCACCAGAAAGACGAAGATCAGCACTCCCAACGCGAAATAGTTTAGAAACATATCTGCCTCGGATTCACGTTTATCAGTGTTGTTTTTTGGCTGGCAGCCAGAAGGGAGTCAGGCTGATATTTTGACAATAATCCGGGTTCGCGATTCTCGCCATAACACCAAAGAATAATTTTTAGAGGTGATGAGTTGCTTAGTTACATAACGATTGTATGACGAAGGCATAACATGCTGTAGATCACATCAGGTGAACGCCGTAAGAAAATATCTTGTGATTCAGATCACAAAGATTCAACAAACCATCAAAACAAAAATGTGACACTACTCACATTTAAATGCCATTTTTAGCGAAAATCGCCGCCTTGTTGCTTTTTTACACAAGTGTTTTGTGATGAACGTCACGTCAATTACCTCTCTACCCCCTATATTTATGTGATTGATATCACATAAAAGGCCGTCGACTGGACAGTTAACCGATTCAGTGCCAGATTTCGCAGTATCTACAAGGTCCGGCTACCTCTGCCGCCACATTAACAAAAAACCTCGGGCTTCAAGCCTGCGCGACAGCAAACATAAGAAGGGGTGTTTTTATGTCATCCGATATTAAGATCAAAGTGCAAAGCTTTGGTCGTTTCCTCAGCAACATGGTGATGCCAAATATCGGCGCGTTTATCGCGTGGGGTATCATCACCGCGTTATTTATTCCAACAGGGTGGTTACCGAACGAGACGCTGGCGAAGCTGGTCGGGCCGATGATCACTTATCTCCTGCCGCTGCTGATCGGTTATACCGGTGGTAAGCTGGTAGGCGGCGAACGTGGCGGCGTAGTCGGTGCCATCACCACCATGGGCGTTATCGTCGGCGCAGACATGCCGATGTTCCTCGGTTCTATGATTGCAGGTCCGCTGGGCGGCTGGTGCATTAAGCACTTCGACCGCTGGGTAGACGGTAAGATCAAATCCGGTTTTGAGATGCTGGTGAATAACTTCTCCGCAGGCATCATCGGGATGATCCTCGCCATTCTGGCATTTCTCGGCATTGGCCCGATTGTTGAAGCCCTGTCCAAAATGCTGGCTGCGGGCGTTAACTTCATGGTTGTCCATGACATGCTGCCGCTGGCGTCTATCTTTGTTGAACCGGCGAAAATCCTGTTCCTCAACAACGCCATTAACCACGGTATCTTCTCGCCGCTGGGTATTCAGCAGTCCCATGAACTGGGTAAATCCATATTCTTCCTGATTGAAGCTAACCCAGGTCCGGGTATGGGCGTGCTGCTGGCGTACATGTTCTTTGGTCGTGGTAGCGCTAAACAGTCTGCGGGCGGTGCGGCAATTATCCACTTCCTGGGTGGTATCCACGAAATTTACTTCCCGTATGTGTTGATGAATCCGCGTCTGATCCTGGCCGTTATCCTCGGCGGTATGACTGGCGTGTTCACGCTGACTATCCTGGGCGGTGGTCTGGTTTCTCCGGCATCTCCGGGTTCTATCCTTGCTGTACTGGCGATGACACCAAAAGGTGCTTATTTCGCTAACATCGCGGGTGTGTGTGCGGCGATGGCTGTCTCCTTTGTTGTCTCTGCTATTTTGCTGAAAACCAGCAAAGTGAAAGAAGAAGATGATATTGAAGCAGCAACTCGTCGTATGCAGGACATGAAAGCTGAGTCTAAAGGTGCATCTCCGCTGTCTGCGGGCGATGTGACTAACGACCTGAGCCACGTACGTAAAATCATCGTTGCCTGTGACGCCGGTATGGGTTCAAGTGCGATGGGCGCAGGCGTGCTGCGTAAGAAAATTCAGGATGCAGGTCTGTCGCAGATTTCGGTCACTAACAGCGCGATCAACAACCTGCCGCCAGATGTGGACCTCGTCATCACTCACCGTGACCTGACCGAACGCGCTATGCGCCAGGTTCCGCAGGCACAGCATATTTCGCTGACCAACTTCCTCGACAGCGGCCTGTACACCAGCCTGACCGAACGTCTCGTTGCTGCCCAGCGCCATACTGAAAACGAAGAGAAAGTAAAAGACAGCCTGAAAGACAGCTTTGACGATTCCAGTGCTAACCTGTTCAAGCTAGGCGCGGAGAACATCTTCCTCGGTCGCAAAGCGGCAACCAAAGAAGAAGCGATTCGTTTTGCTGGCGAGCAGCTGGTGAAAGGCGGTTACGTTGAGCCGGAATACGTTCAGGCGATGCTGGATCGTGAAAAACTGACCCCGACTTATCTGGGTGAGTCTATCGCGGTGCCACACGGTACGGTTGAAGCGAAAGATCGCGTACTGAAAACGGGCGTCGTGTTCTGCCAGTACCCGGAAGGCGTGCGCTTCGGTGAAGAAGAAGATGACATTGCCCGTCTGGTGATTGGTATTGCTGCCCGTAACAACGAGCACATTCAGGTTATCACCAGCCTGACCAATGCACTGGATGATGAGTCCGTCATCGAGCGTCTGGCACACACCACCAGCGTGGATGAAGTGCTGGAACTGCTGGCAGGTCGTAAGTAATCCAATCCCACCCTCTTCACATGGAGAAGGTGGGGTTAATTGCCTGATGCGCTACGCTTATCAGGCCTACAGGATGCATCACGATTTGTTGAATTTGCACGTTCTGGTAGGCCGGATAAGGCGCTTACGCCGCATCCGGCGCTACCCCTCTCCTCACGGAGAGGGTTTGGGTGAGGGAAAAGCCTCACCCCAGCCCTCTCGGGTAAAAACATTGATGAAGGTTAATACTATGAAAGCATTACATTTTGGCGCAGGTAATATCGGTCGTGGCTTTATCGGTAAACTGCTGGCAGACGCGGGTATCCAACTGACGTTTGCCGATGTCAATCAGGTGGTACTTGATGCCCTGAATGCCCGTCATAGCTATCAGGTTCATGTGGTTGGTGAAACCGAGCAGGTGGATACCGTTTCCGGCGTCAATGCTGTTAGCAGCATTGGTGATGATGTCGTTGATCTCATTGCTCAGGTTGATTTAGTCACTACTGCCGTTGGCCCGGTAGTGCTGGAACGTATTGCTCCGGCTATCGCCAAAGGGCTGGTGAAACGTAAAGAACAAGGTAATGAATCTCCGCTGAACATCATCGCTTGTGAAAACATGGTCCGCGGCACCACGCAACTGAAAGGCCATGTGATGAACGCCCTGCCGGAAGACGCCAAAGCGTGGGTAGAAGAACACGTTGGCTTTGTCGATTCCGCCGTTGACCGCATCGTACCGCCTTCGGCTTCTGCAACCAACGATCCGCTGGAAGTGACGGTAGAAACCTTCAGCGAATGGATTGTCGATAAAACTCAGTTCAAAGGCGCACTGCCGAACATCCCAGGCATGGAGTTAACCGACAACCTGATGGCATTTGTCGAACGTAAACTCTTCACCCTGAACACGGGTCATGCTATAACCGCGTACCTCGGAAAACTGGCCGGTCATCAGACCATTCGTGACGCTATTCTCGACGAGAAAATCCGCGCGGTGGTAAAAGGTGCGATGGAAGAAAGTGGCGCGGTACTGATCAAGCGTTACGGCTTTGACGCTGACAAGCATGCGGCGTACATCCAGAAAATCCTCGGTCGTTTTGAGAACCCGTATCTGAAAGATGATGTAGAGCGCGTAGGCCGTCAGCCGCTGCGTAAACTGAGCGCAGGCGACCGTCTGATCAAGCCACTGCTCGGTACGCTGGAATACGGCCTCCCGTACAAAAATCTGATTCAGGGAATTGCCGCTGCAATGCACTTCCGCAGTGAAGATGATCCACAGGCTCAGGAACTGGCAGCACTGATCGCCGACAAAGGTCCGCAGGCGGCGCTGGCACAGATTTCCGGGCTTGATGCCAACAGCGAGGTTGTATCTGAGGCGGTAACCGCTTATAAAGCAATGCAATAATGGTGGACCAGGCGCAGGACACCCTGCGCCCGAATAACAGATTGTCAGATATGCAGGCAACAATGGAACAAACCCAGGCCTTTGAAAACCGTGTGCTTGAGCGTCTGAATGCTGGCAAAACCGTGCGAAGCTTTCTGATCACCGCCGTCGAGCTTTTGACCGAGGCGGTAAATCTTCTGGTGCTTCAGGTATTCCGCAAAGACGATTACGCGGTGAAGTATGCTGTAGAACCGTTACTCGACGGCGACGGTCCGCTGGGCGATCTTTCTGTGCGTTTAAAACTCATTTACGGGTTGGGCGTCATTAACCGCCAGGAATACGAAGATGCGGAACTGCTGATGGCATTGCGTGAAGAGCTAAATCACGACGGCAACGAGTACGCCTTTACCGACGACGAAATCCTTGGACCCTTTGGTGAACTGCACTGCGTGGCGGCGTTACCACCGCCGCCACAGTTTGAACCAGCAGACTCCAGTTTGTATGCAATGCAAATTCAGCGCTATCAACAGGCTGTGCGATCAACAATGGTCCTTTCACTGACAGAGCTGATTTCCAGAATCAGCTTAAAAAAAGCCTTCCAAAAGTAAGTTCTTTCGCTTACTTCTCCTCTGCCTGTTTCGGCCGATAAAGCCGACGATAATACTCCAGACGTTGTAGATATAACGGCACGCTTTCATCGGGTATTCCGGACGGAATCGCGTTACGGGGAGGAAGTTTTTTCAGATACTCCCGGAACGCCTGGCTTGATGCCATGAAATCTACGGCTTTATCGATAAGAAGCGGAACGTTTTCACCTAATTTGCCCATGATGATATCTCCGTATTACCCCGCGCCGGGAATGCGCGGCCGCCAATTTTAGTTTAGGTTCCCGGTAAAGATGACATTAAGGAAAACGTGCTGAATCCTCAATAATCATCCGCTTCTGTTTATTATCTTTTTTCTATAGATTTCTTAATTAATCAATAAATTGCGTAGTTTTTAAGCATATTAATGATTACGTTGCGGAACTATTGCAATGTCATCAGTTGTGAACAAAGCACCTGGTCGCGCATACTAGGGGCTATAAATTTATCTTTATCAGAAGCCATCACATGAAAGAAGTCGAAAAAAACGAAATCAAACGTCTCAGCGATCGTCTGGACGCCATCCGCCACCAGCAGGCCGATCTGTCGCTGGTTGAAGCCGCAGACAAATATGCCGAGCTGGAAAAAGAGAAAGCCACGCTGGAAGCAGAAATTGCCCGCCTGCGTGAAGTTCACAGCCAGAAACTGAGTAAAGAAGCACAGAAGCTGATGAAGATGCCGTTTCAGCGCGCAATTACCAAAAAAGAGCAGGCTGATATGGGCAAGCTGAAGAAAAGTGTTCGCGGACTGGTGGTTGTTCACCCAATGACCGCGCTGGGCCGCGAAATGGGCCTGGAAGAGATGACTGGATTCTCTAAGACCGCGTTTTAAGTCCCCTACTGGTCAATACAACTAAAGTTTCCTCATTTTTATTCGCTCCTGCTGGCATATGCAGGAGCATATTTCAGATATCGAAATCTATTAACATTATATTTTCAATTCTTCCCACTCACCTGAATGATTTTAGCAGGTTAAAATCTGAAAATATGCTACGCAATAAAAATTAATATATAATTTACAGCTATAAATATCAGCATAAACATGCTTATATCATAACTATTTATTTATATTTTCCAACTCAAACTGTTCTTATCACTATAAAACATTCACCATACAAATATTATCCTTTGACTTTTTCTCACCTTATCCCTTTAAAAATTTGACATCGATTGACACCAATCATTAGAATCCGCGCGATTAATATAATAATCGGCAACAAACTAAAATATTTCTGCATTGAATAACACATTCACAGTAACGACCAATTAAAAATATTATAAATTTTCACCGTGAATTTATTTTGCTTGATCATTCATAAAACAAATGATTGTAAAGTGATTTTCAACGCATCAGGATTATGAAAAGGAATTCATCATATGAATCTAAAAAAGATACTATTAAGCGTGTTAATGATATCGCCACTCTGCATGTTGACAGGGTGTGACTATATTGGAAAAGCAAAACTAATCGACGATCTTTCCAAACAGCAAGAGTTGCAAAAAAGTAAAATAGAGCAACTTGAAAAACAACAAGAACAAGATAAACGCAAGATAGAACTATTTGAAAAACAGCAAACTGCCATCATAAGTAGTACCAAAACGCTTGCTAGTGTGGTGAAGGGGGTTAAAGAAAAGCAGGATGAATTTGTCTTCACAGAATTTAACCCAGCACAAACACAATACTTCATTTTAAATAACGGCTCTGTCGGTTTGGCGGGTCGGGTGCTGGCTATTGATGCTGTTGAAAACGGCAGCGTTATTCGTATTTCGCTGGTCAACCTATTAAGCGTTCCCGTATCAAATATTGGTTTTCATGCTACATGGGGCAATGAAAGGCCCACCGATGCCAAAGCTCTGGCGAAGTGGCAACAATTACTTTTCAATACCGCTCTGAACTCCACTCTGCAATTAATGCCTGGTCAATGGCAAGACATTAATCTGACATTAAAAGGCGTTTCGCCTAATAACCTGAAGTATCTGAAGTTGTCCATCAATATGGCCAATCTCCAGTTCGACACTGTTCAATCTGCTGAAACTCGGCAGCGAAAAAACAAAAAATAAATGCAGCTTCTGCGCTTATATCAAGGAATAGAGAACATCAATAATGAACAAAATATTTAAAGTCATCTGGAATCCGGCGACGGGCAGTTATAGCGTTGCCAGTGAAACAGCAAAGAGCCGTGGTAAGAAATCTGGTCGCAGTAAGCTGTTAATTTCTGCCCTAGTTGCGGGTGGAATGTTGTCGTCGTTTGGAGCGCTGGCAACAGGTAATGAACCTGGTACACCTGTTGGCACAGGATCTGGCTGGGTTGCTATAGGCCAGGATTCACAGGCAAATGCTTTTACAGATGGTAATGGTGCCAGTACTGCAGTGGGTTATAAAGCTTTCGCTGAAGGAACCTGGAGTTCCGCTATTGGCGCCATGACCCATGCAATTGGTCCGGCTTCAATGGCATTCGGGGTTAATGCCGTCTCAACCGGTCAACGAAGTATCGCTATGGGCGCATCGTCAAGTTCAGTGGGTCAATTTTCGATGGCACTTGGGCGATACGCGAATTCGGGTGGTGATTATTCGATCGCGCAAGGGGATAAATCCAATGCTGCTGGTCTGAATGCCATTGCAGTGGGAAGAAGCAGTAGTGCGGCAGGCGAGAAAGCCATTGCGCTGGGCAACGCAGCTAAAGCTACTGAGATTATGAGTATTGCTCTTGGCGACACCGCCAATGCGTCAAAAGCGTATTCAATGGCGCTGGGAGCAAGTAGCGTCGCATCTGAAGAAAACGCAATTGCCCTGGGGCGTAGCAGTGTAGCTAGCGGTACTGACAGCCTCGCATTTGGCAGACAATCACTTGCCAGTGCAGCAAACGCTATTGCGATGGGTGCTGAGACCGAGGCCGCTGAAAATGCAACTGCTATTGGCAATAATGCGAAGGCAAAAGGGACTAATAGCATGGCAATAGGGTTCGGAAGCCTTGCCGATAAAGTCAATACTATCGCATTAGGAAATGGCAGCCAGGCTCTGGCAGATAATGCAATCGCCATAGGCCAGGGCAACAAAGCTGATGGCGTGGATGCCATCGCTCTGGGTAATGGTAGCCAGTCGAGAGGCTTAAACACCATTGCCTTAGGCACAGCCAGTAATGCAACTGGTGATAAGAGTCTTGCGCTTGGTAGTAATAGCAGTGCCAACGGTATTAACTCTGTCGCGCTGGGCGCAGATTCCATTGCGGATTTAGACAATACCGTCTCTGTTGGCAATAGTTCATTAAAACGCAAGATCGTTAATGTGAAAAATGGCGCGATCAAGTCTGACAGTTACGATGCCATTAATGGTTCACAGCTTTATGCCATTAGCGACTCGGTAGCAAAAAGGCTTGGAGGAGGGTCTGCAGTAGATGTTGATGACGGTACTGTTACAGCACCAACCTACAATTTAAAAAATGGTAGCAAAAATAACGTAGGGGCTGCGCTCGCTGTACTTGATGAAAACACCCTGCAATGGGACCAAACCAAAGGCAAATACAGCGCTGCTCATGGTACTAGTAGCCCAACTGCCAGCGTAATCACCGATGTTGCGGATGGCACGATTTCAGCCTCCAGTAAGGATGCCGTTAACGGTTCCCAACTGAAAGCTACCAATGACGATGTCGAGGCCAATACCGCCAATATCGCTACTAATACCAGCAACATTGCCACGAATACGGCAAGTATTGCCACCAACACCACTAATATCACCAACCTGACGGATTCCGTTGGTGACCTTAAGGATGATGCCCTGCTGTGGAATGACGCTAAAAATGCATTCAGTGCAGCTCATGACAAGGATACAACCAGCAAAATCACCAACGTTAAAGATGGCGACCTGACGGCTGGCAGCACTGATGCCGTTAACGGCTCTCAGCTGAAAACCACCAACGATGCTGTGGCGACGAATACCACCAATATCGCCAATAACACTTCCAATATTGCCACTAACACCACCAACATCTCTAACCTGACTGAGACGGTGACTAACCTTGGTGAAGATGCGCTGAAATGGGATAAGGACAATGGTGTATTCACGGCAGCTCATGGCACCGACGCCACCAGCAAAATCACCAACGTTAAAGATGCCGACCTGACGGCTGACAGCACCGATGCCGTTAACGGCTCTCAGCTGAAAACCACCAACGATGCTGTGGCGACGAATACCACCAATATCGCCAATAACACCTCCAATATTGCCACTAACACCACCAACATCTCTAACCTGACTGAGACGGTGACTAATCTTGGTGAAGATGCGCTGAAATGGGATAAGGACAATGGTGTATTCACGGCAGCTCATGGCAACAACGCCACCAGCAAAATCACCAACGTCAAAGATGGCGACCTGACGGCTGGCAGCACCGATGCCGTTAACGGCTCTCAGCTGAAGACCACCAACGATGCCGTGGCGACGAATACCACCAATATCGCCACTAACACCACCAACATCTCTAATCTGACTGAGACGGTGACTAATCTTGGTGAGGATGCGCTGAAATGGGATAAGGACAATGGTGTATTCACGGCAGCTCATGGCAACAACACCGCCAGCAAAATCACCAATATCCTGGACGGCACAGTCACTGCAACAAGTTCCGATGCCATTAACGGCAGCCAGCTTTATGACTTAAGCAGCAATATCGCCACCTACTTCGGCGGCAATGCTTCTGTGAATACTGACGGTGTGTTTACCGGTCCAACCTACAAAATCGGTGAAACAAATTATTATAACGTCGGCGATGCACTGGCTGCGATTAACTCCTCATTTAGCACGTCTCTCGGCGATGCCCTGCTTTGGGACGCTTCCGTAGATAAATTTAGTGCCAAACACGGTACTAATGGTGACGCAAGCGTGATCACTGATGTCGCAAACGGGGATGTTTCAAGCACAAGCTCTGATGCTGTGAACGGCTCGCAACTCTATACCACCAATAAGTACGTCGTAGATGCGCTGGGTGGTGGTGCCGAAGTCAATGCTGACGGCAGCATCAGTGCGCCGACTTACACTATCGCAAACGCAGATTACGATAATGTCGGTGATGCCCTGAATGCTATCGATACCACTCTTGATGACGCTCTGCTCTGGGATGCAGACGCCGGTGAAAATGGTGCATTTAGCGCCGCTCACGGAAAAGATAAAACTGCCAGTGTAATCACTAACGTCGCTAACGGTGCAATCTCTGCTGCCAGCAGCGACGCGATTAACGGCTCACAACTCTATACCACCAATAAGTACATCGCTGATGCGCTGGGTGGTGACGCAGAAGTCAACGCTGACGGCACCATCACCGCACCGACTTACACCATTGCGAACGCCGAGTACAACAACGTCGGTGACGCTCTGGATGCGCTTGATGATAACGCCCTGCTGTGGGATGAGACTGCCAACGGCGGTGCTGGAGCCTACAATGCCAGCCATGACGGTAAAGCCAGCATCATCACTAATGTCGCTGATGGCAGTATTAGTGAGGACAGCACCGATGCAGTGAACGGTTCTCAGTTGAATGCGACGAATATGATGATTGAGCAGAACACCCAAATCATCAATCAGCTTGCTGGTAACACCGACGCAACCTATATCGAAGAAAATGGCGCTGGTATCAACTACGTTCGTACTAACGACAACGGTTTAGCCTTTAACGATGCAAGCGCCTCTGGTGTCGGCGCTACAGCTGTAGGTTATAACGCTGTCGCGTCTGGTGCCAGCAGCGTAGCCATTGGTCAGAACAGCAGCAGCACCGTTGATACCGGTATTGCGCTGGGTAGCAGCTCCGTTTCCAGCCGTGTGATTGCCAAAGGTTCTCGTGACACCAGCGTAACGGAAAATGGCGTGGTGATTGGTTATGACACCACTGACGGCGAACTGCTAGGCGCATTGTCAATTGGTGATGACGGTAAATACCGCCAAATCATCAACGTAGCTGATGGTTCAGAAGCCCATGACGCCGTTACGGTTCGTCAGTTGCAGAACGCTATTGGAGCGGTCGCCACTACGCCAACCAAGTACTATCACGCCAACTCAACGGCAGAAGACTCACTGGCCGTTGGTGAAGACTCGCTGGCAATGGGGGCGAAAACTGTCGTTAATGGTAATGCAGGTATTGGTATCGGTTTGAACACTCTGGTTCTGGCTGATGCGATCAACGGCATTGCTATCGGCAGTAACGCACGCGCAAACCATGCAAACAGTATTGCAATGGGTAACGGTTCTCAGACCACCCGTGGTGCACAGACTGGCTACACCGCCTACAACATGGACGCACCGCAGAACTCTGTAGGTGAGTTTTCTGTTGGTAGTGAAGACGGTCAACGTCAGATCACAAACGTCGCAGCTGGTTCAGCGGATACCGATGCGGTTAACGTGGGTCAGTTGAAAGTCACTGATGAGCGCGTAGCGCAAAATACCCAGAGCATTACTAACCTGAACAATCAGGTCACTAATCTGGATACTCGCGTTACTAATATCGAAAACGGTATTGGCGACATTGTAACCACCGGTAGCACCAAGTACTTCAAGACCAACACCGATGGCGTAGATGCCAACGCCCAGGGTAAAGATAGCGTTGCTATTGGTTCTGGTTCCATTGCTGCCGCTGACAACAGTGTCGCACTGGGTACCGGTTCCGTTGCAGATGAAGAAAATACAATCTCTGTAGGTTCTTCCACTAACCAACGCCGTATTACTAACGTTGCCGCAGGTAAAAATGCTACCGATGCTGTTAACGTTGCGCAGTTGAAGTCTTCTGAGGCGGGCGGCGTGCGTTACGACACCAAAGCTGATGGTTCTATCGACTATAGCAATATCACCCTCGGTGGCGGCAACGGCGGTACGACTCGTATCAGCAACGTCTCCGCTGGCGTCAACAACAACGACGCGGTGAACTACGCGCAGTTGAAGCAAAGCGTGCAGGAAACGAAGCAATACACCGATCAGCGGATGGTTGAGATGGATAACAAACTGTCTAAAACTGAAAGCAAGTTGAGCGGTGGTATCGCTTCTGCAATGGCAATGACCGGTCTGCCGCAGGCTTACACTCCAGGTGCCAGCATGGCTTCTATTGGTGGCGGTACTTACAACGGTGAATCGGCAGTTGCTTTAGGTGTATCGATGGTGAGCGCCAATGGTCGTTGGGTCTACAAATTACAAGGTAGTACCAATAGCCAGGGTGAATACTCCGCCGCACTCGGTGCCGGTATTCAGTGGTAATGATCCATTAAGTTAGTGTGACTAAGGGCAAACGCCAAATTGCCTGATGCGCTACGCTTATCAGGCCTACAGGGTGATTCTGCACAGTCCTATAGGCCGAGTAAGGTGTTCACGCCGCATCTGGCAAGATAAGGCGCACCGGGTCAACAATCTAAGGGCAATTCACTGATGAGGATTGCCCTTTTCTTTACCAGACATCTCCCCACAAGAATTGGCCCTACCAATTCTTCGCTTATCTGACCTCTGGTTCACAATTCCCCAATTAAAACCCACATCAATGTTGCTAATGCATAACATTTAGTTAACCATTCATTGTCATTATCCCTACACAACACAATTGGCAGTGCCACTTTTACACAACGTGTGACAAGGAGATGAGCAACAGACTCATTACACGATGTGCGTGGACTCCAGGAGACCTGCAATGAATCTCTGGCAACAAAACTACGATCCCGCCGGGAATATCTGGCTTTCCAGTCTGATAGCATCGCTTCCCATCCTGTTTTTCTTCTTTGCGCTGATTAAGCTCAAACTGAAAGGATACGTCGCCGCCTCATGGACGGTGGCTATCGCCCTTGCCGTGGCTTTGCTGTTCTATAAAATGCCGGTCGCTAACGCGCTGGCCTCGGTGGTTTATGGCTTCTTCTACGGGTTGTGGCCCATCGCGTGGATCATTATTGCAGCGGTGTTCGTCTATAAGATCTCGGTGAAAACCGGGCAGTTTGACATCATTCGCTCGTCTATTCTTTCGATAACCCCTGACCAGCGTCTGCAAATGCTGATCGTCGGTTTCTGTTTCGGCGCTTTCCTTGAAGGAGCCGCAGGCTTTGGCGCACCGGTAGCAATTACCGCCGCATTGCTGGTCGGTCTGGGCTTTAAACCGCTGTACGCCGCCGGGCTGTGCCTGATTGTTAACACCGCGCCAGTGGCATTTGGTGCGATGGGCATTCCAATCCTGGTTGCCGGACAAGTAACAGGCATCGACAGCTTTGAGATTGGCCAGATGGTGGGGCGTCAGCTACCGTTTATGACCATCATCGTGCTGTTCTGGATCATGGCGATTATGGACGGCTGGCGCGGTATCAAAGAGACATGGCCTGCGGTCGTGGTTGCGGGCGGCTCGTTTGCCATCGCTCAGTACCTTAGCTCTAACTTCATTGGGCCGGAGCTGCCGGACATTATCTCTTCACTGGTATCACTGCTCTGCCTGACGCTGTTCCTCAAACGCTGGCAGCCAGTGCGCGTATTCCGTTTTGGTGATTTGGGGGCGTCACAGGTTGATATGACGCTGGCCCACACCGGTTACACTGCGGGTCAGGTGTTACGTGCCTGGACACCGTTCCTGTTCCTGACCGCTACCGTTACACTGTGGAGCATCCCGCCGTTTAAAGCCCTGTTCGCTTCGGGTGGTGCGCTGTATGAATGGGTGATCAACATTCCGGTGCCGTACCTCGATAAACTGGTTGCCCGTATGCCGCCAGTGGTCAGCGAGGCTACCGCTTACGCCGCCGTGTTTAAGTTTGACTGGTTCTCTGCCACCGGCACCGCCATCCTGTTTGCTGCGCTGCTCTCGGTTGTCTGGCTGAAGATGAAACCGTCTGACGCTATTAGCACCTTCGGCAGCACACTGAAAGAACTGGCCCTGCCCATCTACTCTATAGGTATGGTGCTGGCGTTCGCCTTTATCTCTAACTATTCCGGGCTGTCATCAACACTGGCGCTGGCACTGGCGCACACCGGTCATGCATTCACCTTCTTCTCGCCGTTCCTCGGCTGGCTGGGGGTATTCCTGACCGGGTCGGATACCTCATCTAACGCCCTGTTCGCCGCGCTGCAAGCCACCGCAGCACAACAAATTGGCGTCTCTGACCTGTTGCTGGTTGCAGCCAACACCACCGGTGGCGTCACCGGTAAGATGATCTCCCCGCAATCTATCGCTATCGCCTGTGCGGCGGTAGGCCTGGTGGGCAAAGAGTCTGATTTGTTCCGCTTTACTGTCAAACACAGCCTGATCTTCACCTGTATGGTGGGCGTGATCACCACGCTTCAGGCTTATGTCTTAACGTGGATGATTCCTTAATGATTGTTTTACCCAGACGCCTGTCAGACGAGGTTGCCGATCGTGTGCGGGCGCTGATTGATGAAAAAAACCTGGAAGCGGGCATGAAGTTGCCCGCTGAACGTCAACTGGCGATGCAACTCGGCGTATCACGTAATTCACTGCGCGAGGCGCTGGCAAAACTGGTGAGCGAAGGCGTGCTGCTCAGTCGACGCGGCGGCGGGACGTTTATTCGCTGGCGTCATGACACATGGTCGGAGCAAAACATCGTCCAGCCGCTAAAAACGCTGATGGCCGATGATCCGGATTACAGTTTCGATATTCTGGAAGCCCGCTACGCCATTGAAGCCAGCACCGCATGGCATGCGGCAATGCGCGCCACACCTGGCGACAAAGAAAAGATTCAGCTTTGCTTTGAAGCAACGCTAAGTGAAGACCCGGATATCGCCTCACAAGCGGACGTTCGTTTTCATCTGGCGATTGCCGAAGCCTCACATAACATCGTGCTGCTGCAAACCATGCGCGGTTTCTTCGATGTCCTGCAATCCTCAGTGAAGCATAGCCGTCAGCGGATGTATCTGGTGCCACCGGTTTTTTCACAACTGACCGAACAACATCAGGCTGTCATTGACGCCATTTTTGCTGGTGATGCCGACGGGGCGCGTAAAGCAATGATGGCGCACCTTAGTTTTGTTCACACCACCATGAAACGATTCGATGAAGATCAGGCTCGCCACGCACGGATTACCCGCCTGCCCGGTGAGCATAATGAGCATTCGAGGGAGAAAAACGCATGATTATTTCCGCAGCCAGCGATTATCGCGCCGCAGCGCAACGCATTCTGCCGCCGTTCCTGTTCCACTATATGGATGGTGGTGCATATTCTGAATACACGCTGCGCCGCAACGTGGAAGATTTGTCAGAAGTGGCGCTGCGCCAGCGTATTCTGAAAAACATGTCCGACTTAAGCCTGGAAACGACGCTGTTTAATGAGAAATTGTCGATGCCGGTGGCACTGGCTCCGGTGGGTTTGTGTGGCATGTATGCGCGTCGTGGCGAAGTTCAGGCTGCAAAAGCGGCGGATGCGCATGGCATTCCGTTTACTCTCTCGACAGTTTCCGTTTGCCCGATTGAAGAAGTCGCGCCAGCCATCAAGCGCCCAATGTGGTTCCAGCTTTATGTACTGCGCGATCGCGGCTTTATGCGTAACGCGCTGGAGCGAGCAAAAGCAGCGGGTTGTTCGACGCTGGTTTTCACCGTGGATATGCCGACACCGGGAGCGCGTTATCGTGATGCGCATTCTGGAATGAGCGGCCCGAACGCGGCAATGCGCCGCTATTTGCAGGCGGTGACGCATCCGCAATGGGCGTGGGATGTGGGCCTGAACGGTCGTCCACATGATTTAGGTAATATCTCAGCTTATCTCGGCAAACCGACCGGACTGGAAGATTACATCGGCTGGCTGGGGAATAACTTCGATCCGTCCATCTCATGGAAAGACCTTGAGTGGATCCGCGATTTCTGGGATGGCCCGATGGTGATCAAAGGGATCCTCGATCCGGAAGATGCGCGCGATGCAGTACGTTTTGGTGCTGATGGGATTGTAGTTTCTAACCACGGTGGCCGCCAGCTGGACGGTGTACTCTCTTCCGCTCGTGCACTGCCTGCTATTGCAGATGCGGTGAAAGGTGATATAGCCATTCTGGCGGATAGCGGAATTCGTAACGGGCTTGATGTCGTGCGTATGATTGCGCTCGGTGCCGACACCGTACTGCTGGGTCGTGCTTTCCTGTATGCGCTGGCAACAGCGGGCCAGGCGGGCGTGGCAAATCTGCTTAATCTAATCGAGAAAGAGATGAAAGTGGCAATGACGCTGACTGGCGCGAAATCGATCAATGAAATTACGCAAGATTCGCTGGTGCAGGGGCTGGGTAAAGAGTTGCCTACGGCACTGGCTCCGATGGCGAAAGGGAATGCGGCATAGTCGTTTGAGCCCCCTCACCCTAACCCTCTCCCTCAGGGAGCTGTCTCTTGATCAGATCTCCTGATCAAGAGACAGGGGGAGGGCCGGGGTGAGGGGAAAAGGCCGCACGGTTCACCAATTTTCTGCTATCCTGCCCCCGCACTAAGGGGGCAGTATGCTAAACATCGTACTTTACGAACCAGAAATTCCGCCAAATACTGGCAACATCATCCGTCTTTGCGCTAATACCGGCTTTCGT
>OJJY01000285.1_pt1 | contig 21965 bp, 9 predicted proteins | sample 1596421 | NCBI WGS metagenome assembly OJJY01 (sample SAMEA4350151, study PRJEB24818) | metagenome | biome: human; feature: gut; material: faeces | place: Denmark | collected 2013-09 | reverse complement strand
TTTGGGTACAGTGCAAATAAATATCGAAATCCTATTTTAATATTGTTACTTTTATTTCAGCATGTCTGAATACTTTTTCAGGGCTTCTAAATAATAGTAGTCAGCATAATTGAGCGGTGTATCTATTTCTGATCCATGGGGTAAGGAGCCTACTGAGTGCATTAATATAAATCCCTGGTTTTTACCTTTTTCTGCCAGATATTCAGGAGCAGAGAGATTCTTGAGAATGGTTTCGGCATATTTGAAGTATTTCTGTCCGTCGGGAGCGAAGGTGCTCAGCTCTAGCATGGCGGATGCAGTGACGGAAGCTGCCGAGACATCACGTGGAGTGATTTTGCTGTCCGGTGCATCGTAGTCCCAATAAGGAATGCTGTCGTTGGTCTTTACGTTTTTCATAATCATGTCGGCCACATGGACGGCATGTTTCAAAAAAGCGGTGTCGCGAGTCTCGCGGTAGCAGGATGTGTAACCGTATACCGCCCACGCCTGACCGCGCGACCAGTCGGACATGTCGCTTTGTCCTTGGTGTGTACCTTTACTTTCCACCGTGCCATCGTTGTTGTAGCTGATGACGTGGTAGCAAGTGTAATCGGGGCGAAAGTGGTGCTTCATCGTAGTCTTGGCATGTCTCACGGCCACTTCATAATATTTTTTGTTTCCGGTCAGTTTACTGGCGTTGAAGAGTAAGTCCAAGTTCATCATATTGTCAATGATGACGGGATAATTCCAGTGGCCGAAGTCCCAAGAACGGATGCAACCTATCTGTTCGTTGAACCGGGCACAGAGGTTATCGGCAGTTTCTACCAATACGGCTTGGATGCTGTCGTTGGGTGCCAGCCGCAGAGCATTTCCGTAGCTGCAATTCATCATGAAACCGATGTCGTGGTTGTCTTTATAATGACGTATGGGATTCAACATATTGGTGTACCTGATGGCTTGTTCTTTCAGTACTTCATCACCCGTCAGTTCGTAGGCATACCAAAGGCTGCCGGGGAAGAAACCGCTTGTCCAGTCGTAGATATTGCAAAGGCGCCTTTTTCCTAACTTATCGACGGGTGGATTGGGCCAGAGCGAATCTTGGAAAGCTTTGGCGTCTTGTTCCATCTGGCTGACGAGGAAATCGAGCTTATAGCCGGTATGGATGGAACGGGGCATCCGGGCCGAGTCGGCAACTTCTTCAGCAGTCTGCTTCAATTGGCAGGAAGCAATGTCCAGTGCATGGGATATCCAGCTTTCTTCTGAAGCTACGGGCTTGTTTTGGCAGCTTGCCAGTCCGATGGCAATGAGGGCTGCACTTGTAAATAAACTTTTTCTCATGGTGGTGTGTATTACGTTTATGATGAAAATTTGTACTTTCTATTTTGTTTTTCCGGTAGGCATCAAAGCTCTGTCTTTCATTTCCATCGTCTGCCATTGACCGTTTATCAGGTCATAAAGGCTGGAACTTTCCGGTTTGTCATAGCTGAATGTGGCTCCCGAGCGGCTGTCCTTTATGTGCAGGCTTGCCGGGCGGCGGGCATTCAGTTCAGCTTCAATCGTCCAGTTGCCTATGTGTAAGAGGTTTTCTGCGGGTTGCTCTATCTTCAGGGCCTTGTAGTCTTTGGTTTCTACTTGTATGACGGTGAGTATGCGATTCTTCTTGCTCGGTTCGAAGCTGGCGCTCAGAGACCAGGGGCTGCTGAAGTCTTCGCCCCGAACGGATAGTTTCCGGTTGGGGGCCACTACGAACGTGTCTGTCTGTTCGATGCGGCAAGCTTGTTCACTGAATAGCCGGGCGATGGATTTGAAGCCTTTTTCCTCGTTCTCCGTTGTCAGTATTTGGTTTTCCAGGTCTATGCCAAAAGGCTTGGGACTGTGCAATAACCAATCCCACCGCACAGCTTTGGCGGCTTCCAGTTCGTCGTAGATGACTACGATGTTGGGGTGCAGCAAGAATATGTGCCGACGGTATTTCTTCAACGGCGTCTCTCCAAATCCGTTTTCCGGGGACTGTTCCAGTCGTTGGTTGGCGAAATTTTTTTCCCACATGGGATATTCGCTGATGCCGCAGTAGGCGTGGGAAGCGTCCCCCAATGCGTAAGAGATATGTTCGCCATTGAACATGCGTGTGATGTATCCGTATGCGCGTGTGGTGAACGGCTGTCCGATGCCGTCAATCAGTAACGTGTTGTGGGCACGGGTGTGGCGGTAAGACAATAGGTTATGGGCATCCGCAAAGTGCATGTAATGCCCCACGGCATGATAGATGGGCGTACCGCCATAATGCAGGTTGAATGCATTTTGGTTGGAGTGCGTGTGGCTTCCCGATCCGAAGGGGCTCGCATGGAAACTTAGGGAAAGATTGTGTCTGTAGTCTTTTAGATTACTGTTGGCAATCATCTCTCCGACATCCTTAAACCATACGGCTTTCGGCGCATCGGCGGGAAGTCTGGCTTCAGCAGGCCGTTGTTTGCCGCTAACCATACGGTACAATCGGGTTTCCGACTCTTCCAGGTAGCGTCGGTTGATGGATGAATACCATGTGGCATAGGCATCTCCGGTGCTTCGTGCCAGAAAGTCGGCAAAGGCGCTGCGCACTTTCAGAGGTTGGTTGTTCATCTTCTCATGTCCGTCGCCGAAACCGGCGCTTATGGATTCCGGTTGCCAACTATATACCATGCCAAGTCCTGCATTTTTGTACCAGGGGTGTTGCATGAAGTCCGTTCCAGTGAGATGGGAGAACAAGGTGGGTACATAATATAAGGTAACGGCGTTGGCGCTGAAGTAGCTGGTTCCGTTGTGCCATGCGCCATCGCGGTTGAAGCCGGATGCCGGGGCGCGTGCCGTCCATAACTCATAACTGTACTCCAAATACTCTTTGGCAAGAGGATATTTGTCATACATCACTAAGGCGGCTTGCAAGAGGTGGCGGAACGTGAATTGCCAGAAATGGTTGTCAAAGATGTGTGTCTCCTCGTGCCCCAATATGCGTTTTTTGTAGAAATTACTGATAATGTCTATGATAAGGCTTTCCATCTTTGCTCGTTCCTTTGCGGTGAAGCGGTCGTGGCAATTTTCATACGTACAAGCAAGCAGGTAGGCCAACTCTCCGGCTTTGAAGTCATTCTCCAGTACCTTGGAATCGGTCTCTACGGCAAGCAGGCAACGCACATTCTGTACCATTTTCTCAGCATAGACATCGAGCTGCATCAGTTGGTAGGCGGTATTCAGGTTATGGTTATGGACAGACATTTGTGACACGTGCTTGTAAGGCTTGGTGTCGGTAGTATAGTCGTTGCCGAGTGCCGTGCGTGCGTCTTTAATCATATATTCGAATTCGGGATGCTGGCGCATGTTTTTCCTCGCATTGTCTAAGTTTCCGTTCAGGTAACAGTAGATGCGTGGGTATGCCTTGGGCAAGTTGCTGAGGAACACCTCGACGGTGGGGGTTACGAACTGCGGTACGTCTGCCGTTACATGGAAGCTGTAGGTCTGGCTCCAGGGCATTTCTTTTCCGCTTTTGCTTACGGAGCGTACCCGCCAGTACCAAGTGCCGTTCTCCAATGTGCGGTGTGGGTTGAACATACACCAGGGGACGGGTTTTGACAATATTGTATTCTCTTCAGGAAAGTCCTTGCTTGGCGAAAGGCTGAATTGAAGGTAGTCCGACTGCTTGACCGATTGCGGCACCAGTAGCGGAGACGGATTGATGTATAAGACGTTTCCTTGCTGAGGAAACGGAGTTTCACGCTCGTTCTCGTGTATGCGTGAGATATTGCTTGCACATACGTGGAAGATTGAGAAGCAAAGAACAGCAAAAACGGTAAATGATTTTTTCATGCAATTTGTTTTAGTATATCCATTAAAGGTTTGCATGACAAAAATAGAACATCAGCATCAGAAAGGCGGATGAGAATGTTGAATGGATTGTAACAGAACGGCAAAAGGCTTTTAAAAATGTTGAATTCCCTTTTAATATTGTCGTGACTGGGGTGATAGGAATGAAAAGAAATCTTTTATACTGGAATTTTTTATAAGGAATCGCATTGCCGATAGAAAGTATTGTTCAAATGTAAGTTACTCCTTGTTCTACTCTCATATCCTCATAAATTCACTGTAACCCTTTGCTCATAGGCATTTTGGCTATGAGGATAACTACTATGATGCCTATGAGGGTAGGCGTCTACTCTCATAGGCACTTTCTGCTGTATTTGTAGTAAGTAGTTATTTACCAGTGTAATATCCGTTTTTGGGGATATAAATGGGCTGCATCAATCCACCTGCATTTTCCAGCTTTTCTTCGCTACGCAGACGGCGAAGGTGGCGCATGGCGGTACTTCGGGGCATTCCACACAACTCCTGGAAGTCTGTCCTTCTTAGGAACTGATGGGTCTTGAAGTAGTTTGTTAGCCGTCGGTCAATCTCTTCGTTGGTCAGGCGTTTGAATTCCAGACTTCCTTTGAGGCATTTCACCCTGAGGGGGCCGAACTCATTCTTTAGTGTCTGGTCCGCACGGAATTTGATGGCTTTCAGTTTCACCGTGGTCAGTTTGTGTTTGGTGGAGGCGGTCACCGGGCCGGTGCAGGTCAGGCAGGGATAGAAGTAGCCGATGCCATCCAAATGTACTTGTCTGCCTTCGGCAAGCTCCTCGCCCATGATGTGTGAAAGTGCGTCGAGTACGGCGGTGACGTCGGTTTCTGTCAGTGAACTGTGTTCCTGGATGCGGCGGCGCAGTACATCTGTGCCCGTAGAGCCGTTCAGCTTGATGCGCGGATGCAGGGTTTTCTCTTCGCCTTGTTTGTCGGCGGGTTTGGGGGTCTCGTACCAGTCAAATAGTATTGCCATAGCTTATGTTTCTTTTATTAACTCTTTATGTTTCTTGTGTCATCTTCCTTTGTTTATTATGGGCTTACAGCTGTGAATAAATATATTCACAGTAGTGAATCTTTTTGTTTACTAATTATAGCTTATTTATTCACAATAGTGAGCCTTTTATAAAGATAAGGCAAAAATACAATAACATTAAGACAAAAACAAATGAAAGGCCTTTATTTATCAGCATAATCCAGGTGCTTCTTAAAGAAAAAGCTTGCATTCCGGAGTTTTATGTAGTATCTTTACAAGAATTATGAAGCTGTCTCAAAAAATAGAAAATGGCAACTGCTAACTGGATATAGATAATAAGAGCGAATGAAAATCACATTGATTAGAGAAGAGAAAGAAAGTGGGAAAGTAACCCTCAACACTTGTGAAACAGACCTGCTGTTTGAGAAAATGAAGACGGAGACCAAGGCGGGATATGTCACCGCTTTGCGCGAGGCATTGCCGAGGTTGGAGGGTACCTATTCACGATACGACCACATAGACAAGTTACCCCGTATTTATCCGGCTGTAGAATATGGTCGTACCAAAGAAGGCGAAAGACGGATGAAACAGTATAACGGACTGATACAGTTGGAGGTCAACAAATTGTCCGGACGGTATGAGGTGGAATATGTCAAGCGGCAGGCAGAACTTTTGCCGCAGACCTTTGCCGCCTTTTGCGGTTCCGGCGGGCGGAGCGTGAAAATCTGGGTGCGTTTTGCCCTGCCCGATGATACTGGTCTGCCTGCCACGGAAAAGGAGGCGGCATTGTTTCATGCCCATGCCTATAGGCTTGCCGTGAGGTGTTACCAGCCGGTGCTGCCTTTTGACATCACCTTGAAGGAACCGGCATTGACACAAAGTTGCCGCATGACGTTGGATGGCTCTCCTTACTATAATCCCGGTGCCGTGCCGTTTTGTCTGGCACAACCGCTTGTGATGCCGGATGGGGAGACTTTCCGTCAACGGAAACAAGATGAGAAAAATCCATTGAAGCGTATGACTCCCGGGTATGAGACGGCAGAGACACTTACACTGATTTACGAAGCTGCCTTGAACCGGGCACTTCACGAGATGGAGAACTGGAAGCGTGGCGACGACCTGCAACCACTGCTCGTCTGCCTTGCTGAGCAGTGCTACAAGGCAGGGTTGCCCGAGGAAGAGGTAGTTCGTCAAACGTTGGTCCATTATTATCGCCAGGCCGATGAACAGACGGTGCGGTTGACTTTGCATAACCTTTATCAGGAATGTAGGGGCTTCGGAAAGAAAAATAGTCTGAGCAAGGAACAGGAAACTGCTTTTCTGTTGGAGGAGTTCATGAACCGCCGTTATGAGTTCCGCTATAATACGGTGCTGGATGATTTGGAATATCGCCGGCGCGACTCCATTCATTTTTATTTCAAACCGGTAGATAAGCGTGTGCGCAACAGTGTTGCCATCAGTGCCTTGAAAGAGGGAATCAGCGCATGGGATCGTGATGTAGACCGCTTTCTGAATTCCGAGAGTGTTCCCTTATACAATCCGGTGGAAGAGTTCCTATATGATGTAGGCCGTTGGGACGGGAAAGACCGCATCCGGGCTTTGGCCAATTTAGTGCCGTGCAGCAATCCGCATTGGCGGGAGCTGTTCTACCGCTGGTTCCTCAGTATGGTGGCGCATTGGTGTGGGTTCGACAACCAGCATGGAAACAGCACCTCACCTTTGTTGGTAGGCGCCCAGGGGTACCGGAAATCTACATTTTGCCGCATCTTGTTGCCGCCCGAGCTGCGTTTTGGCTATACGGACAGCCTCGACTTCAAGAGCAAGCAGGAGGCCGAACGCTATTTGGGACGTTTTTTTCTTATCAACATTGACGAATTCGACCAGGTGAGCGGCAATCAGCAAGGCTTTTTGAAGCATCTGTTGCAGAAGCCCGTCGCCAATCTCCGGAAGCCCTACGGCAATGCCATCCGGGAGGTACGCCGGTATGCCTCTTTCATCGGTACAAGCAATCAGAAGGACTTGCTTACCGACCCCAGCGGCAGCCGTCGTTTCATCTGTGTGGAAGTGACGGCACCTATCAATACCAATGTCACTATCAACTACGAGCAACTATATGCGCAGGCCATGGATGCTATACAGCGCAGGGAACGTTATTGGTTGAATGACGAGGATGAGGCCATCTTGAAGCAGACCAACCAGGAATTTGAGCAGATAACTCCGTTGGAGCAGCTTTTTCATTGTTACTTTCGTTCCGTGGCTTTGGAGGAAGATACAGGCGAATGGTTTACGGCCATGCAGATAATGAATTATCTACAAACAAAGACGAAGGACAAGCTGGCAATCAGTAAGGTAGGGAGGTTCGGACGTTCGCTCCAGAAGCTGAATATACCTTGTAAGAAGTCTTATAAGGGGACGCTGTATCATTTGGAAAAGTTAGGATAAATTATTTTTGGCTATGGGGTAGAGAGGGTACAACTTTTTCGGTAGGAATGGTGTGTAAATGAGAACAGCTGGGTGGCTCCTTTATTTAGAATGAAGCCATCCAGCTGATGTTTATCATCAATAGAGAGGATTTAATATCCCGGATTTTGTTCTAACAACGGGTTGGAAGTCATTTCTTTTTCAGGAATGGGAAACAAGTAGCACTCTTTAGTAAATGTCAACGACATTTCGGAGAATGCAGGCCATCCGTCACGTCCTTGTACCCAGTAACTTTTCAACTCATCTATCAAGGTATCCCAACGTGCCATATCCAGCATCATGTGCCCCCATTCAAAGCCTAATTCACGGAAACGCTCTTGTTGCAAGTATTTCATGAGGTTTTCCTTGCTGCCGGCTATATCTTTCTTCTGAATAATTCCGGTTTGTCCGACGGAAGGCATTCCAACTCTGTTTCTGACTCTGTCAATCAAAGATACGGCTTTGGGAAGATTATCCTCGTGGATGCAGGCTTCGGCATAAAGCAGAAGTACATCGGCATAGCGCATCACAATCATGTTCATCGGGCTGTAGTTAGGCTTTCCTCCTAATTTTCCTACAATATATTTCACTACACAATGGTTGCTGGTAATGGAGTATCTGCTCTTGAAACTAATGTTGGTTTGTCCGGTACGTTGCTCAAATTCATCCACAACAGGAGAATCTTCATACCAAACGGTGTATTTCAAGCGTGGGTCACGGATTTCATAGGGCTTGGAGGCGTTGAATTGCGGGTCACTGGAAGAGTAGTCATAATTGAAAATAGGACCTGGAGTGCTTTCCGTACGGTTTATATAGGTACTGCTAACTTTATAGCCATTGGTTGTCTCGAACAAGTCACAATAATATTCAGTCGGTTCTAGGTATCCGAATCCTCCGGTGAAGTTCATATTGGCTTCGGCAGGTGGATTAATGAAATCCATGAAACGGTTCATTGCATAGTTCTTGATGACATTGGGACGGGCGGGGGCGTATTGTATTTCGTAAATGGACTCTATACCGTTCTCGCCGTCCGGCCAGAATTGGTCATAATAGTTGGGCTCCAAATCATAGTCCGGCTCTTTGGCATCGACTAGTGCGGAAAATTCGGTTACGGCATCTGCCCATCTCTTTTCATAGACATAAACCTTGCCGAGGAAGGCTTGTGCGGCACCTCTGGAAGCACGGCCTAAATTATCCGTTCCGCGATAATCCTTTACAGAAGGCAACAATTTTTTAGCGTCCGTAAAGTCATTGATAATCTGAGTGATAATGTCGGATTTGGGAGTTCTTGCTTTCAATACTTGGTCATACTTTACTTGGGGAGTTGTAAACAAAGGTACATCACCGAATAGGGTGGCCAGGGTAAAGTAGGCATATCCACGGATAAAGTAAGCCTCTCCCAAGGTTCTGTCGAATACGCTTTGGCTCACATCGGCGGGTTTCTCCGTGTGGGTTAGGATATTGTTGGCACATGCAATGCCTTTGTACATGTTCTGCCAAAGTTGGCGGGTGAAGTCCAGATCGGTGGAAACCATAGGCCGTTGGCCGTTATAAGGATTGAACACCCCGCATCTTTTGATGGGGGATTCTCCGGCAAAAGGGGTGATACCGTCTATCATCGGAAAGAATTCGGATGGGTAGCCGGTCATTACTGCATACATGCCGTTGGCTGCTGCCTCAAAGTCGTTGTCGGTTTTGAAAAAGGTCTCTTCCGTCACTTGGTTTTGCGGATAGACGGTTAGGAAGTCTTCACAAGAGGATAGCAGTAAACCTGCTGCCAATCCCAAGGTGATATATATTTTCTTCATATTGTTATTTTTTATAATCTGATTTCAAGAGTTGCCAATTATAGTTTTAGTGAGAGTCCCACGGATATGGATTTACTTACCGGATAGAATCTTACACCGCCGCTTTGTTCTGTGCTTGTGGTCTCGGGGTCAAATCCTATGTAGTCGGTGAATAGGAAAGGATTCACTGCATTGACGAATACGCGTAGATTGTTGATTTTCAACTTCTGTACAATGTTCTTGGGTAGTGTATATCCTAACTGAATATTCTTGATACGGAAGTAACTGGTACTTTGCAGTACTTTCTTATGTCCTTCGGGAGCATTGATTCCTCGTCCGGACATGGCAGGATATTTACCAGGAGTCACCACATTTCCGTCTTCGCCGACGATGGTGCGTTCATCAAAGTATTCTTTGAAAATGTTGCAGAAGTCGGGGTTCACGCCACCGAATGTATTCTCATAATAGACATATTTTTTACCTTCACCGTTCATGGAGACAGTGAGATCAATGCCTTTCCAATCGGCGGTCAGGTTGATGCCATATACGATTTTCGGGTCGCGGCTTCCAAGGAAAGTCTTGTCTTTGGTGTCAATTACTTTGTCACCGTTGGCATTCTTGATGATGTAGTCGCCTGGGCGGATGTCTCCGTTAGGTTTTACACTATTGTTCACTTGGTCCCAGTTTTGGTAGATGCCTGTTACTTCGTAGCCGAAGTAGGAGTTGATGGGATAACCTTCTTTGATCCAGAGGTCATCGTTGATTTGGAAAGGCGCTACATCACCCATATCCGTTACCTCGTTCTTGTTGTGTGCCAAGTTGAAGGAGATGCCGTAGTTGAAGTCCTTAATATGGTCGTTCCAACTTGCGTTGATTTCCCAACCACGGTTCATCACTTCCCCTACGTTGATGACCGGACCGTTCATGTAGCCGGTTGAATAGGGGATGGTGGCCGAGAAAAGCATGTCGGTGGTGCGTTTGTCGTACCAGTCGAAAGAGAAACTTAAGCGGTTGTTCAATATATTGGCATCGATACCCACATTGGTGGTGGTAGTTGTTTCCCATTTGATGTCTTCGTTGCTCATGTCCGTCGGGTAATAAGCAGGATAAATGGTGTTAGGATTGCCCAGTGGGTAGCGGTCAGTCAGCTTATAGCTGCTCAACCAAGCGAATGACTTGATGTTGGCATTACCCAGTGTACCGTAACCTATTCTGAGTTTCAAGTTGTTGAGCCATGATAGGTCTTTCAGAAATTTTTCCTCATTCATGCGCCATCCCAATGATACAGAAGGGAATGTACCCCACTGGTTGCCGGGAGCAAATACGGAAGAGCCGTCACGGCGGACGTTGGCTTGAAAGAGGTATTTGCCCATAAGGTCATAGTTCACTTGTCCGAACATGGATACTACGGCTGCTTCCGTGAGGTTGCCGTTCAGGTATTCAATCTTGTTTCCGGCGTCGATAACGTGCAGTTCATTACCCGGATAGCCGCTTTTCTTGCCGCCTAAATTGCCGGTTTTTGTCTTTTCGGCTGTGAATCCGGCGAGTATGCCTAATGTATGTTTGCCGGCAAAGGTCTTGTTATAAATCAGCAACTCTTGTACTTCCCACTTCTGGCTGTCGGAATAACTGCTCACACTTTCTGCGTTGGTCACGGTGGCATATACACTGTTGGGGTTTTCGTAATCGTATACCGTATAGCTGGGCTTCCATTGATTTTCCTTGTTCCATACGAACTGTTGGTTATATACGGATTTGAATTTCAGTCCTTTCAGTAATTCCCATTCTAAAAAGAAGTTGGCGCGGGCTATGAAGGACTTGCTATCAATGGTATTGACATAATTGGGACTTGTGAGATACATCATGGAAAGAGGCATGATTGTACCGTTGTCATATTGTCCGGGAAGACTTTGGAGGGGAAGCCCATAGGAGCCGTCAGGCATGTACTGGGGGACACTGGGATGCATCAATAAAGCATTCTTGGCATATTGGTAAACATCATCACGGCTGTCCTTGTTTGCTACATTGGCTTCCAAGTTAACACCTACCTTGAACTTTTTGTTGAAAGAGTAGTCGAAGTTGGAACGGAAGTTGAAGCGGTCATAAGCTGTCAACGCTATTACGCCTTCCTGGTTGATGTAGCCTGCTGATATGGCATATTTGGCTTTGTCCGTACCACCCTTCAGGGAGAGGTAATAGTTCTGGATAGGAGCGTTGTCTTTATAGGCAAAGTCCCACCAGTTGAATCCTCTACCTAAGGTTTCCGGAGTATTTTCTCTTCCCCAGTATAAGGGTTGCTTGTTCCATACGGCTTCTTCATTTTGCTTGACGGCAAGTTCGGTAGCATTCAGCACCTTCGGCATGTGTGATACGCTTTGCCAGCCATATTCTGCAGAAAATTCTACTTGCATGGCTCCTTCTTTACCTCTTTTGGTGGTAATCAGGATAACGCCGTTGGCTGCTTTTGAACCATAGATGGCTGCCGAAGCGGCATCTTTCAATACTGAAATGGTTTCAATGTCGCCCATAGCAATATTATCCAGGTCACCTTCAAAGCCGTCGATGATGATTAAAGGTTGTGTACCCGACATGACGGAGCCTACACCACGCACTTGGATGTTGGATGCTGTGCCCGGGGCACCGCTTCCGGCTGTAATCTGTACACCCGGCAGTTTGCCTTGCAGTGCTTGTGTGGAACTGCTTGCCGTGACTTTGGCCAGTTCGTCTCCGTTTACGGAAGAAACGGCACCGGTCAGGTTCACTTTCTTTTGGGCAATGTAGCCGGTTACCACTACTTCTTCCAGCATTTCAGTATCTTCTTTCAGAATGATGATATATTCACCTTTGTCGTTAAGGGGGATTTCCTGAGTAGTGTATCCGATGAATGAAATCACCAGTGTTCCGGTGGTGGGGGCGTTGAAACTGAAGTTTCCGTCAATGTTGGTAATGGCTCCGATGGTAGTGCCCTTGATGGAAACGTTGGCACCGATGACTGGCTCGCCGGTAGCATCTTTTACGAGCCCTTTGATTGGCTTGTCCTGCAAGATACTTTCAAGGGAACTCTTGTTTCCAGAGCAGTCCAGGGTACCCTTTTTGGCATATCCAGGCATGCAGCAAGTTCCGGTTAACAATGAGAGTATGAGTATTCGCTTCATACAGCTTTTTCTCTTGTTCATAGTATTTATCTTATAAGTTTATATAATTAGGTTTGTCTTTATCTTTTTTTATTTGGCAGTTTTGAATTTGAAAGCTAATGCTTCCTGCTTTAGTCCTTGGGGCAGCGCCACTTTCACCTTTCCGTTTTTGCAAGTATATTGTACTGACTTTCCGTTTTGTAGCAAGGTCATTTTGCCTTTAGGCTCATTTCCTTCCCATTCTATATATTCTGGGAGTTCTTCGCCTTCGGGCAAGGCATAGATGGCATACAAGGTCTTGCCGTCCTTGCTGGCGTTGAACCATACATTGCCGCAATGGTAGTTGGGGGTAGGACGGGTGGCGTAGATGGCTTCGCCATTCTTTTTCAGCCATTCACCTACGGTCTTCAGGCGTTGGATGACCTTTTCTTCGATGACGCCGTCTCCGGTGGGGCCTACGTTCAAAGCAAAGCACCCTCCTTTGGCTGTAATTTCGGCCAATGTATTGATGACCCATTCAGCCGATTTGAGCTTGGGTCTCGGATTCCATCCCCACGAATTGCTCAGGGTAATGTTGCTTTCCCACGGGTGGAGCTGTTGCTCTTTAGGGATGGTGAGTTCGGGAGTCTGATAGTTTTCGTTGCGTCCGGGGATGGTTCTGTCCACGGCTATCAATCCTGGTTGCTTTTCGCGAGCCTTGTCTATAATCTCATCTAATTTGATGTCTTGTTTAGGTTTCTTGACCCAACCGCCGTCGAGCCACAGTATGTCAATACTTCCGTAGTCGGACATCAGTTCGTCAATCTGGTTGGCGGTATATTGCTGGAATTTTTCCCAAGTTTCGGGATATTTCTTGATGTCGTAGTTCACGTTGCGGGTGGGCGTGGCGAGTGCGGGGTCCCAGTAATAAGGACAGTGCCAGTCCGGTTTGGAGAAGTAGGCGCCAATCATGAAGCCTTGTTTCCGGAAGGCATCAAACAAGTGATAGGCAACGTTGCTGTATTTTCCATCTTTATAGGGGCCTTTCGCAATGCTGTAGTCCGTATATTGGGAGTCGAACATGCAGAAGCCGTCATGGTGCTTGGTTGTAAAGATAAGGTATTTGAATCCGGCATCTTTCATGATTTGCGCCCATTCCGCAGGTTCGAATTTGATGGGGTTGAAGGAATCTGCCAATCCCCAATACCAATTCTTGAATTCGTCGTAAGTGGCACCCGGCCGTATTCTTTTACGGCGTTTGGTAAAACGGTCTTCCGAACAGAGTGCCCACGACTCAGAGATGCCGGGTACGGAGTAAACGCCCCAGTGGAACATGATGCCGAACTTCCGGTCTTGCCACTGGTCCAATTTTTTCAGAACTTCGGGGTCTGTAGGCCATTCATACTTTTGTGATGCTTTGTGGACGAATCCATGGTCTTTGGTAGTAAAGTTTCCTTGTGCGTGCAGTGTGAGCGATAGCGCTGCCCCTGCAATGAACATTAAAGCTTTTTTCATTGGTAATTGATTTAATGTGAATACTCGTTTTTGTTGTATGACAAAGATAAGCGGGAAGTTTTTGGATGGCTTGTGTTTTTGTCTTAATAAAAATGAGACAAGTGGAAACTTGTCTCATTTTTGTTGAAAGTGGTTGTAATATTGTCCTATCAAACGGTTAGGCAGGACTATTGCCCTCTTTTCCGTATTCCGACGGCAGGCAACCGAAAAACTTCTTGAAGCTGGTGGCAAAGTAGGAAGGAGTATTGTATCCCACCATCGTGCTTATTTCCGCTACTGTATATCGTCCTTCCTTCAACAGTTTGCAGGCCTTGTTGAAGCGCATTTTACGGATGAAGTCGTTGGTCGATTCTCCGGTCAGTGCTTTCATCTTGAGGTGCAGGTTGGAACGGCTCATGCACATTTCGCGTGCAAACTCGTCTGTGGTGAATTCTACGTCGTCTATGTGCTTTTCCATGATTTCAACCGCACGTTTCAGCAGTTCCTCGTCCAAAGGGTTGAGGGCTATCTTTTCCGGTTCTATTTCCAAGGACTTGGAGTAGTGTTCAATAACCCGGTAGCGGGTGCGGAAAAGATTCTTTATCTTCGTGGCTACCATGATTAGTGAGAAGGGTTTGGGGATGTAATCGTCCGCACCCACTTGCAGTCCTTCCAGTTGTTCCTTCAAGTCGGCCTTGGCAGAGAGGATAATGACCGGGATGTGGCAAGTGCGCAGATTCTGCTTGATTTGCTTGCAAAGCTGCAGGCCGTCCATGACGGGCATCATCACGTCGGTCAGTATTAGGTCTATTTCCTGCTCTTTGATGACGGCCAGCGCCTCTTCACCGTTTCCGGCTTTCCGTATTCGGTAACTCTTGCTTAATTCCTCACTGAGGTACGCTTGTATTTCGGCATTGTCTTCCACAATCAGGAGATTCTCTTTCTTGCGTTTTTCCACTTTGTCTGTTTCTGTGGGCGTGTCTGTTTCGGCAACGGAGGCTGTTCTTTCCTTGTTTTCGGTTTCCGTATCTACCATATACATGTCTTGGCTGTTGGTGGTGTAGATTTGCGATTCCTCCCGATTGTCGTTTACTGCGGCTTTTTCTTCCGGTTTATAGGCTGACTCGTCTGTAGGCAGATAGATGGAGAATGTACTTCCTTCACCTTCCCGGCTATCCAGTTCTATGCGTCCGTGGTGCAACTCCACCAAACGTTGTACCAGTGACAAGCCGATGCCGCTACCCAGGTGCTCGTTGTCTGCCTGATAGAACCGTTCGAATATTTTGGCTTGCTTGTCTATGGGGATACCGTTTCCGTTGTCCTTTACCTGAAGCATCAGCTCGTTGTTTTCTTGTTTCAGGGTTACGGTGATACTTTTCCCTTCACCGGTATATTTAAAGGCATTGGAAAGCAGATTGTTGGCTATCAGTTCTAAATAACCGGGGTCGCAGAGCACCTCTTCTTCCTCTACTTCCGAATGGAAATTGTAGGAGATGTGTTTCTGTTGGGCTACTTTGTCGTAGAAGAGATAAATCTTCTCGATGGTCTGGTGGATGAGGTTGTGGCTCACCTTCAGGTTGAACACGCCCAATTCGGCACGCCGGTAGTCCATCAGCTGGTTCACTAAGTGCAGCAGGCGGTTGGTGTTGCGTTGCACGTGCTCTAACTGTTTTATCAGCCAGCGGTCGGTCACTTTGTTCATCATCTCCTGCACGGGAGCCAATATCATGGTGAGCGGTGTGCGCAGTTCGTGGGAGATGTTGATAAAAAAGCGCAGTTTCATCTCATTCATTTCTTTCTGCCGCTCTTTGTCGATACGTTCCAGCCGGATTTGCGCTTCCATACTTTTTCGTATCCAGAAGTAGCGGAAAATGAAAATGACGATAGCGATGAAAACTACCGCAAACAGCAGGAGCGCCCACCATGTCTTGTACCACACGGGCAAGATGATGATTTCCAGTTCTGTAGGATTCTCGTTCCACTTGCCGTCGCTGTTGGCGGCTTTCACGCGGAAGAGGTAGGTGCCCTGTGGCAGGTTGGAGTAGGACACCGTGCGTTGGGTACTCGATTGGTACCATTCTTTGTCGTAGCCTTCCAGTTTGTAGGCAAAGGTATTATGGTTCCCGGAGATGTAGTTACACACCACGAATTCCAGCGAGAACATGGATTGCCCGGCTGTAAGGGTGATGCTGCGGGTGTCGTTGATGTTCCGGCTCAAGATGCCGGTTTCGTCTTTGGGGTGGACGGTCTTGTTGAAAAGCCGCAGTTGCTTGATGATGGTCCGCGGCGTATAAGGATTGTCTGCCAACTGGTCGGGATAGAAGGCGGTGATGCCGTGGATGCCTCCGAAATACATCTGCCCGTCCCGGGTGCGGCAGAAGGAGGAGTGGGTGAACTGGTTGCTTTGCAGTCCGTCTATGTCGGCGTAATTGCGAAATTTGCCGGTCTGCGGGTTGAAGCAGCTCAGGCCTTTGTTACTGCTTATCCAAAGCCTGCCGTAGGAATCTTCCAAGGTACCGTAGGTCACGTTGTTGGGCAGTCCGTCTTCGGTGGTATATTGCTTGACTTCCTTCTTTGACTCGTCGAAGCGATAGATACCGTTACGGGTATTTATCCAGAATATTCCGTCGCGGGATTCGTACACGTGGTTGATGAATAGCCGGTTGATGTCGGTTTCAGGGGGGAATATCGGACACGTTTGCAGTTGGCCGTCCGGGCTTTCTGTGAAGGTGTCGATACCTTTTTCGCCACAGAGCCATAGGCGGTGTTTGCTGTCGCGGAAGATGGTGGTGATACGGCTTGTCCGGGTAGGGCTATTGTGCCGATTCATCAGGTTGACAGTGGTGCATGTCTTCGTCTTCGGGTGGAAACGTACGATGGAGTCCAGGGTGCTGAGCCACAAGTCACCGTTGACGGTCGGCAATATGGCATATATGTGCTTCAATGTGGTGTTGTATGTCTCTATCCGTCCGGAGTTGCGGTGCAGGATACTGAGTCCTCCGGCATGTGTGCCTATATAAATAAGATTATTCGCTTCGTCTACGTAGATGGCTTTGACATCGTTGGAACCCAAACCATCTTGCCGGGTGTAATGGGTAAACATGCCGGTGCGGCGGTTGTAATGGTTCACACCGCCGTTGTTGGTACCTATCCACAGATTCTTTAGGTTATCTTCCACGATGCAGCTTGTCACGTTGTCGTTCAGGGAATTGCGTTCGTCTTGATACTGTATGTTTCTGAAGCGGCTTTTCAGCGGATGGTAATAGTTCAGTCCCCCGAAGTACGTACCCAGCCACATGCCGCCCTGCGTATCCATATAGATACTGCGGACAGAAGTTTGCGACAAGCTGTTTTTTTCTTGCAGGTCACGGTCGTAAGTAGTGAACGTATCGTTTGCTTCATTGTAGATATTCAGAGCTGTGAGGGTTCCTACCCATAGGCGGTTTTGGGAGTCGAGGGTGAGTACGCGCACATAGTCCGAGCTGAACCGGTGTGCTCCGCCTTTACGGTACTCTTTAACTTCTCTTGTCTGTGGGTTGATACGGAACAGCCCTTTTCCTTCCGTAGCTACCCATAGGCGTGTGGATGATTGCGGTAGAATGGACAATATTTCCACTCCTTTCAGTTGGGGGAAGTCCAGTGGTTGCATTCTCCGGTTGGATATGGAATAAATGAAAGCTCCGTGGCGGGAGGTACCGATATAAATATTGTCTCCGTGTTTTCTGAATGTAGTGGGTAAGAGTGCGGCCAGTGCAGCGGGGATACTGTCGGTACCGAAGGTCTTTTTCTCTTTGTTGAATATGCAGATGCCTTCGGGAGTACCAATCAGCAGTTCGGTGGGACCGATTTCCTCAATGTCGATAATGGAATTACTTTTTCCACTTTCTATCCGGTAGTTCAAAAAACGGTCGTTTCCCGTGTTATAGACGGAAAGTCCGTTATCGGTTCCTACCCAAAGCCTTTTGGTGCAGTCTATTTTGAGCGCACGCACAATGTCGTCCGGCAGGCTGTACATGTCTTTCTTGGTGTGGCGGTAAACAGTGAAATCGTACCCGTCGTATTTGTTCAATCCGTCGTGGGTGGCAAACCACATGTACCCGCGGTCGTCCTGCACAATATCTGGCACGGTGCTTTGTGACAGTCCTTGCCCCAGTCCGATATGGGTGAACGTGAGGGGGGCTGTCTGTTGGGCGTTGATTTGCAAGCTGCTAAGGCAGATTAGGAGGCATGTCATTATTCTTTTCATACGCTATGTCCTTTTTTGGCCATGCCAAAGATAAATCTTTTTTGTTATAACTTGTACAGCCTTAGGCATTTTTCTAGGGTGTCACCCGTGTCGATGCAGGGAGGTAGTCCGTCTGTTCTGTTACGCCCCACTTGCCGTTGGTTATGTCGTACAATAGGGAGGAATAGGGATTCCGTCGTAGATAGATTCCTTCATCCAATGTCAGATTCTCTGCTGAATAGCTGAATTTAGCTTTACCGGTGCTGCTTTCCACGGTCAGTTCGGCAGGACGTGCCCCATCCAATACGGCTTTGATGGTGTAGTTGCCGTAGTGGAAATAGTCGCCGTCGCGTGTGACAGCTTTCTGCGGGCGGTCATCGGTACAGATTTGAATGATGGTCAGTATCCGGTTTTGGGCACAAGACTCAAAGGTACTGGTCAGGTGCCACAAGTCGGGGTATCTTGCATCCGGCAACGGGGTAATGGGTACCAAGGTCTGCGTGGTCTGCTCTATCCGGGACTCATGGTCGCTGAACTGGCTGACTACGGTATGGAACTCCTTTTCCTCGCAACTGGTGGACAGCAGGTTTTCCGTCTGATTGATGGTATATTTCGTAGGGCTATGCAGCAACCAGTCCCAACGGACGGGTTCGCTTGCCTCCAGGTCATCGTAGATAAGCACGGTGCGTGGATAGATGACGAGGATGTGGCGGCGGTACTTGGTCAGCGGTGTTTTGCCGAAACCGTATTCGGGGGTCTGCTCGATACCGGCGGCACTCATGGTCTCTATCCACGTTTTGTCGTCGGTAATGTCGCTGTATGCTGTCGAGGCATCGCCTAAGCAATAGGCCATATTGTCACCGCCCATGGCACGCAGTACTTGGCCGTAGCCTTTCAGGGAGTAGGGCTGGCCGATGCCGTTCACGAGGATGGTGTTGTGGCCGCGACTGTGGCGATAACATAACAGGTTGTATGCCTGATTGGCGGCACCGACATAGTAGCCGCCGTTGCGGAAGATGTCAACGCCTCGATAGAGCAGGCGGAAACTGTTCTGGTCGGCGAGACAGTGGCTGTTGGAGCCGAAGGTGCTCGAACGGAATCCCAATGAGAGGTTGCTGTCCATGTCGTCGATGTGGGAGTGTATGGTCACTTCGCCCGCATCCTTATACCAAAGCAGCTTGGGGGCTTGGGCGGGCAGTTGTTCGCCATTGTAGCTTTTGGGACTTACCATGCGGTACATACGCAGGTCGAGGTCGGTTGTCAGCGTACTGTTGCATTGACGGGCATACCAGGAGGCATACCCGTCGCCGGTCTCGCGGGCGAGGAAGTCGGCGAAGGCTACGCGCTGGCGGTCGGGACCGTTTGTCTTTTCACTGCCGTCGCCGAAGCTGGAGCTATAGGAGCCCGGTGCCCAGGCGTAGGCCAAGGATTGTCCAGCGCTTTGATACCAAGGATGTGTCAAGAAGTCGCTGTCGGTCAGCGTACCGAAGAGCAGGGGCATATACCAGAGGGTCTTTACATTGGCGGTGAAATAGCCCACGCCGTTTGCCCATAGGCCGCTGCGGTTGTAGCCCGAATTGGGTGCACGTGCCGTCCATAGTTCGTAGTAATACTCCAACATCCGTGTACACTCGTCAGCATAGAGCGGATGATCGTGGAAGAGCAAGGCTATCTGCATTAGTATGCGCATATTGTGCTGCCAGAAGTGGTTGTCGAAGAAGCGGTTTTCCTGCATACCGCAGTACATCTTGTAGTAATGGCATGCTATGCGCATCAGTAGCGTTTCTACTTGTTGCCGTTCGTCGGCGGTCAGTAGCGGGTGGCTCATGTCGTAGGCTTCGGCCAGGATGATGGCGATGTTGGTGGAGCCGAAGTTGGTGGCGAACAAGGCTTGATCCGCTATGGGCAGATGGGACAGCATGATGCGTGTCACTTCTGCCAATTTTTTTGTGTATCGGCTGTCGGCTGTCAGATAGGCGGCCTGGTAGAGATTATTGACGTGCGGCTTGATGACTTCCGTGCTGTTGAAGTCGTAGGGATTGGCGTATGCCGCGTAGTCGTGGGCGAGGGCGGTGTTGGCACGTCCTATCAGGCTCTTATACTCGCGGTGCTTGGTCAGACTGCTTGCGGCGGCTTCCTTGTCCTTGTCGAGGAAGCAGTAGAGGCGCGGATAGCTGCGGGGCAGCCGTTCGTGAAACTTGCTGAATACGGGGGTGACGAAGGTAGGTGTTTTGTCTTTCACCTCGAAGGAGTAGGTACGGCTCCACTTTCCGGCATTGCCGTTGGAGGCGACGTTGCGGAAGCGCCAGTACCAGGTGCCGGTACGCAACACGCGGTGTGGGTTGTAGTGGCTCCACCGTACGGTATCGGATAGGAGGGTGCTGTTGTCTTCGGGGAAGGACTCATGGCTTGAGAGGCAGAATTGCAGGGTACTGTCCTTGCCGTGCATGCTTTCGGGGACGATGAGGGGCGAGGGGTTGATATATAGTTCGTTGTCCTCCTTGGGATAGGGTTGCGTGCGAATCTTGTCGTGCCAGGCTTCGGGCGATTCGGTGGGTGCTTCTTCGGGAGTGGGGGGAACGACGGGAATGTCGTCATCCTGGCAGGCGCAGAATATCAGTACTCCGGTCAAGAGTAAAAAGGTGCAGATGCGGCAAAGGTAGGCATGTGTTTTCATTCTCTTTATAGCATTATAGTTTTTTTCCGCTGCAAAGATGAAGAAAAACTTCGGCAATGGGGTTCATTTTTGTTTTACAGGCTTGTAGTTTTGTGCAATAGATGCAAAATTCGTGGAGGAAAGCGTATTGGCGTTGGGGGGAAATGCTTATCTTTGCTTCTGAATATCAAAAGCGAGCTATTATGGAACTGAGGATTTATCCCATCGGCATACAGAATTTCGAGAAGCTGCGTATGGACGGTTATGTCTATGTAGATAAGACTGCAATTGTTCACCGTCTAGTGACTACCGGTAGTTACTACTTTCTCAGCCGTCCCCGCCGTTTCGGTAAGAGCCTGCTGATTTCTACCTTGGAGGCTTACTTTCGAGGGAAGCGCGAACTGTTCAAGGGGTTGGCGTTGGAACAACTGGAAAAGAATTGGACGGTACGTCCCGTGTTTCATCTCGATTTGAATATCGGGAAGTATGATGCACCGGACAGCTTGGACAAGATATTGGATGAGGCTCTTACCGGTTGGGAAAAACTCTATGGAACCGGAGCTGCGGAGACAACTTTTGCACTTCGTTTTAAAGGTGTGATAGGGCGTGCGGTAGAGAAGACCGGCCATCGTGTTGCCATCCTTGTGGACGAGTACGACAAGCCGATGCTGCAAGCCATTGGCAATCCCGACTTGCAACGCGAGTACCGCAATACATTGAAGCCTTTCTACGGCGTACTGAAAACAATGGACGGTTGCATCAAACTCGGCTTCCTGACCGGTGTCACGAAGTTCGGCAAGGTCAGCGTATTCAGCGACTTGAACAATTTGAAAGACATCTCTATGCGAAGCGATTACATCGACATTTGCGGCATTACGGACGAGGAACTGCACCGCTACTTTGACGATGACCTGCATAGGCTTGCCGAAGCGGAGGACATGAGTTACGAAGAAGTTTGCCAGGAGGTGCAGCGCTGCTACGACGGCTATCATTTCAATATCAAGACCCCCGGCATCTACAACCCGTTCAGCCTGCTCAATACATTCGATGCGATGGCGTTCGGCAGCTATTGGTTTGCCACGGGCACTCCTTCCTATCTGGTGCATCTGCTGAAGAAGCATCGTTACCGGTTAGAGAACATCGAAGGCGTGGAGGTGACGGAAGACGTGCTGAACAGCATCGATTCCGAGAGCACCAACCCGATACCGGTAATTTACCAGAGTGGGTATCTGACGATAAAAGATTACGATTCAGAATTTAAACTTTATAAGTTGGACTACCCCAATCAAGAGGTGGAGGAAGGTTTTTTGAAATACCTGCTTCCTTTCTATGCGGATGTGACCGAAGAAGAAGGCCCGTTTGAAATTCGCAAATTTGTAAGTGATGTGCGCAAAGGTGACATTGAC
>OJJY01000275.1_pt1 | contig 22574 bp, 27 predicted proteins | sample 1596421 | NCBI WGS metagenome assembly OJJY01 (sample SAMEA4350151, study PRJEB24818) | metagenome | biome: human; feature: gut; material: faeces | place: Denmark | collected 2013-09 | reverse complement strand
GCGCCGTTTCCGGCGCGACAGGGGCGGCGCGACCGGAACGGTCGCTGCAAGCCTGGTTTTTCAGACATCGGACCGTAGCGGCAGCCCGAAACCGCGCCAGCGGGTTCGGCGGAGACTGGCGGGTGCGTCAGCAGCTGCCTGTCGGAGTCGGGCCTGACGACCGGATGCCGCCAGGCAGCCGGGAGCCGAAGGTGTCCCCGCCTCCGGAAATCAGAACAACAGAAACGACATAACAGAAAAATGCCTCACACCATGACGGGCAGGAAGGGCAGCGCCGCAGGCGCGGCCCTCCTGCATTTCAGGCAGGCGTAAGCCTGCCAGGGTTTTCCGGCGGCCTGGCAGGCCATACCCCCGCCGGAGCGGGGGAGTAAATCACCGACGGAACACATGACCGTCAATAAAGGTGAAGGAGTCCAGGAATAAATCCCGCGCATACGCCTCATAGTCAAAATAGAGCGCCACCGTCTCCGGCACGTCAGCCAGCAGGCCGGTATCACTGGCGAACTCAACCGCAAAAGCCTCCTCACTGTCAGCCTCGCCCCACCAGGCATCGCGGAAGGTGTCAAAATCCGTCTCACCGGTATCCTCCACCCAGAGACGATAAGCCTCTTCGCAGCCTTCATCCCGTGCCAGGCGGAAGCCTTCAACCCAGGCCCAGTTGATATGGCATTCAGAGGCCATATTCCCCGGGAATCCCTCATAATCCTGAAACATCAGTTCAGGATCGGCTTCATCCTGGTGAAGAGCACGGCAGGCGGCGAAAAAGTCGCGCTCATCATCAAACGTGGTCAGGTCAAACCAGCGTCCGGCGATGCTTCCACAGTTGTATTTGTGCCAGGTTCCAACGTATACAGCAGGTGCAACAACAGACATTCCCGAATCCTCCATAGTCACATGTTCTGCGACACCGGGCGGTGCCGTGCCTCCATAAAAGCCGGGCGATAAGGCGGGGATGCAGGGGCGCAAGGGAAGCCGCAGCCTGACGCACACGGCTGACGGGAGTTGCAGGGTGAGGCCGCGAAACCTGAGCGGACGAACGACCGGAAAATCACGGCAGACGGGAAGGAGGGACCGGGTGACCGCAGCGGCGAAGCGTACCCTTGCATCAACGCCAGCCCGGCTAAGATGGAGGCACGGCACAGCCCGCACACGACGCTGAGGCCACAGAGCTGAAAACCCACAAGGCCATGCCCCGCATGGCCGGGTAAAAGCGGAGCCGCCGGCGACTTCCTTATTCCGGCGAGTGCAGAGGACACGCCGCATGACCTCCAGACCACCCCTGATATGAAACGATCATGATCGGCGTGTCCCTGCGTAAAATATACATGCCTGGTTCACCGGAGAATATCTGTGATATCCACAAGTTTTCTGTCGCGCAGCCAGTCCTGCGCTTCACGCACCACACAACTGTCCGGTTTCACCGCTTTCAGCGATGATGCCAGTCGCTTGATCAACATCACCAGTTCCCGTGTCTGTATGTCCGGCATTGTCTCCGGCGGAGCAGGGGGACTCTCATTTCCGACGCTCATCCCATGCGCTTCCAGTGTGGCACGGACAAACCAGGCGGCATCGACCAGTTGCTGTCCAATCCAGGCCAGATCGGCATTTCTGTCACGGGCTGCCATTCGCTCGCCCGACAGCGCCTTGCTGATATGGCTGCGCACCAGATTATCCAGGAGTGCCTGCGCTTCTTCCGGTGAAAAGCCACCTGGTATCTCTGTGCGCAACAGCCCTTTCCTGTACAGAAGCTGCAGCAGATCAACCTGCGACCGCACAGCAACTATCAGTACATAACGGACAACATTCGCACTGGCAGTGGTTTCTGTATCATTCAGCAGTTCTTCCGGATCGTTCCCCCCGGTGTTGCAGAGCAACGGCAACAGAGGTCGCATCCACGCGGGAACCTGGTATTTTTCGTCTGATTTCATCATATTACGTTCTCCAGCTTGTTCGGGATCATCCACTGCTCAAGTGCACGTACCTGTACCGGTGCACCACGACCGGCCTCACCGGCTTCAAAAATCAGCCGCCAGAGTGGTTCCTCCTGCCAGAAAAACCGGTCAAATGATGACAGTGATGGAAAACGCCCGCACCACCCCCAGAAAATCGTTTCCAGATCATGCTCCTCAACAACACCAGACCAGCGGGACAACCAGCTTCCGACCGTGGCGGGAGTATGAAACGCAAGGTCAATCTGCGCCTGAGCAAAACATGTCTGGTATTCCAGTTCCCGTCGTTCTGCCTCACGTTCCCGCTGGCGGCTGTATTTCTGCTCTGTCAGCGTGGTTTTCTGACGACGACGCTCACCTTCACGAAAAGGCACGGACGGGAACAGACGGTGCCCCGCATCGGATGGCAGGGGAAGAACACAGACTTCCCCAAAACTTTCAATCAGTTTATCCACGGCAGCCAGCCACAGGAGACGGTTGCCATGAAATTCCTCCTTCGTCAGCGCAGGGGCAAAAAAGCGGAGATCGGTCAGCGAAATCCGGCGACTGCCATTCAGGCAGCGAAAGAAAGCGGTGGCATAAGGCCATGCTGAAAGTGTGCGTCCCTGACGACGACGTTGTTCTGTGACAGCCACCGCCTGCATGGCGGCCTGTTGTTCTGCGCTGAGGGGGATCAGTGCCCGTGAACGTGCGCTCATGCCTGACCTCCTTCTGCCATCAGGATATGGATGATGTCGTTAACACTGTATCCCTGCGCATCCAGTGTCGCGGCAAGCGCCAGCGTGTGACTGATCGCGGCAGGCGTGAAGATATGTTGCACCTGAACGACGGCGAAAGGCTGTCCACCACCATTCACCAGAACCAGCATCCAGAGCTGAGAGACGTCTCCCGGCGAACATAATGCCAGGTGGAAACGTTCGTGGGCTGGCGTGAAACGAACCTGGACGGGGAAAAAGCCCCCGAACTCGCTGCCATACTCTCCGTTCATCATCCAGTTAGCCGGTGCGTCCACTTTACGCATCACCTCGTGAGTGAGATTACGGCGCATATCGCTTCCCGCAGCACGGATTTCTTCATATTCCTGGGCATTCATGGACTGCAGGGCATTCAGTGTCAGTTCGGTATTCATCATCGTATTTCTCCCTCTGCCGCCCCGTCTCCGGCGGGGCGGTGTGGTTGTTCATCAGGCGGCATCAGCCAGGTTATCGGCGCGTTCAGTGGCATCCGTCTGTGGACGTGGTGAACACATCCAGCCAGGCACCCAGCGGTTGTCTTTCATATGGAACTCTGCATGTTCAGCGGCATCGCCTTTCTTCATCTTCTCTGCGTCCCGTGCGGCACCGGACAGTCCGGCATCATTCAGGGCTGCGATAATCTGCGGCTTTTTCAGGTGTCCGAAGAAGTTTGCTTTCGTCGGCTGCCACCAGTCGCGCATGTGAAAACCGATGGCGCTCTCCAGTGAGTCAAGCGGACTGCGTGACGTGCGACCACACTCGCGGGTCTGGACACCGTTAAGGCTGCATGCGGTGCAGAAACTGAGCAGGGATAACAGCACCTCCTGACTGAGTGACAGGAACGTCGTCATGTCCCGTGACCATCCCTCCGGTAACAGGGCCGCAAGACGGGCTTTTTCTGCCATCAGCGCCAGGAATGCGGCACCTTCCTTCCCTGACGGCGCATCGCTGGTCAGCGAATAATGTTTACATTCCAGGCTGATTTGTGCTGGTTTACTGTACGCTCCGCTGTCAAACACATTCAGGCAGAGCGTCCATGCCAGCAGTGCCAGAGATTTGTCCGGTTGCTGCATCAGTGCTGCCTGGACTGCCAGCGTGCGTTCGGAAGACATTTTCGTCAGCAACGGCAGACTGATTTCCTCCACTGACGCTTTCTCCTGCACCTGTTCCGTGCGGTCAGCGTCATCAGTCGCGTCATCTTCACTGCGCAACTGCACACCACGCTGGACACATACGTTTCCATAACGCCAGGACACCACCACGCCACTTCCGGCACGCATCTCCGGCGTCCACGCCCTGACCTTCGCCATGCAGTCAATCAGCTTCATTTCTGCTTCCAGCAGATCGGATTCCTCACACTGGTTTTCCAGCGCGTCGTAACGCGTCATCAGTTCGTTCAGGCGTTCTTCTTCTGCCTCCGTCAGCACCGCTTCCGGCTCCGGCAGACAGCGGTATGTTCCGGCATCCTCACGGCACTCACCGACAGGCTCCATGCGTCCGGCGCACCATTCCCAGCCTTCGGCTTCCCGAAGGTGTTCAGCGACAGCCTGGAGTTTTTCCAGCAGGGCAGCATCGAGCGCCACGCGGTCGACATAACCGTCCCCGTCATCGCTGAACAAATCAGTACGCAGTTCGTCAGGTGAGAAAGCATCAGCCCCCACGAAGCGGAATTTACTGTTACCTGCCACCGCCACTTCACTTTCGGTCACCAGACGACGAATGGTCTGTACTTCCGGTTTACCGCCCCATCCCGACTGGCAGGCGGCTTCAAACACCTGCACCTGACGCGTGGTGTCGTTCTCCAGCGCCAGCGCCTGACAGTGCTCTGTGGTGATGCGGTCTTCTGCCAGCGCATCGAGGATGACAGGCGCAAGGTCTGCCAGTTTCAGCATTCGCTGAACGTGGCGGGGCGAATAGCCCAGCAAATCACCGATTTGTGCAGGCGTTTTGCCTTCCTGCGCCATCGCACGGAATCCGGCAATCTGTTCGGCAGGGTGCATATCCCGACGATGACCGTTTTCAGTCATTGATGCAGCCGTCGCCAGCTCCTGCGGAATAACCTTCACGCGTACAGGCCAGTCAGCCGGAATGATGCCACGCTCTGCCAGCATGTTGAGTGCAGCCAGTCGGCGACCACCTGCGGCGACACCGTAACGGTCACCAGGCAGGGTATGCACGACCAGATTCTGCAGCAGTCCGACGCCCTTAATGGACTCCGCCAGTTCGCTGACGGACTCCGCAGAATACGGCACCGTGCGCACATTCAGCGGTGATTTAATCAGCGAGGCCAGCGGCACGCTCACTTCCTCCGTCTGCGCCAGCAGGGCAGACAGGACAGTTTCCTGCGTTTTTACAGATTTACGGCTTGCTTTGCGGGTGGTTTCTGGTTCACACTTCGTTACAGGCATAATCATCCCCTTATAATTGCTTATGTCCTGCCGGACGTTCGCGCGTCCGGCACCTCTCTTACTTAAGAATCCCGAAATCCCTGATGTACTGGTTCATCCAGTACCCGGCACAGTCCTCAAAATTCCAGGAGCGCCAGATCAACGTGCCATCCTGACGGACAACCAGGCGAAAATGCGTTCCCTGATCATCCTCGATAAAGACGTTCCGGTACTGTGCGGCAACGGCTTCCGCCTGTTCGCGGGTAAAGGAGCCGTCCGGCAGTCCCTGAAGTATTCTGAAATATTCGCTCATCCTCATATCTCCGGTGATGCCCCGCACAGGGCGGGGCGGTTGTCACAGTCAGCCCGATCAGAACGGGATGTCGTCTGAAAACCCGTAATCCTCCCCCTCCGGCGGTTGCGGCTGAGGCTCTGGCTGCGCGGCCTTACGTCCACGGCCTTTCGTTTTCGCGCCACCTTTTTTCGTCGCGTCAGCACTCTGTGGCTGCCCATTCTGCTGAGGCTTCGGTTGCGCCTGAGCGTTCTGCTGTGGTGCACGTCCCAGCATCTGCACGGTGCCCGTGGTCTTAACAAGAATTTCAGTGACGTAACGGGTGATACCGTTATCTTCCCAGCTACGGGTACGGAGTTGCCCCTCGATGTAGACCTGCGCGCCCTTGCGCAGATATTCACCAGCCACTTCCGCGAGCTTGCCGAACAGCACCACGCGGTGCCATTCCGTCTGCTCCCGCATCTCCCCCGTCTGTTTGTCGCGCCAGCTTTCTGACGTGGCCACCTGCAGGTTTGCCACTGCGCCCCCGTTGGGGATGTAACGGACTTCCGGATCATTGCCCAGACGCCCGACGAGGATGACCTTGTTGATACCACGTGCACTCATAAGAACCTCCTGACTGAAAGATGTGAGATAAACCGGATACCGGCGACGGGACGTTCATGTGCCCCTTCAGAGGAGCGAAAGCTCCTCCTGCCGTCCACTTCACAGGGGTTTCTCCCCGCAGTGGACCTTTCCGATGGGGGCCCGTTTACCGCCTCACGGGACAGCTGTCCGGGGGCGGACGCAAAATTTTTAGCCGGGTTCATGGCTAAAAATTTTGTGGCCGGTGCATCTCACCCTGGACAGATGGAACGGGAGGGGGTTACGTCTGCCCCCCGGAAAGTCCACAGCGGGAAACAGGCCGCAGGGGTGGCGGCAGGAGGGAGGACTGCTGCGCCATCAGGCGCAGTTTCCTCACACACCGTCAGGTGTGCAGGGAGCGCAGGTCACGGCGCGACAGGGGCGGCGCGACCGGAACGGTCGCTGCAAGCCGGGTTTTCACGCATCGGACCGTAGCGGCAGCCCGAAACCGCGCCAGCGGGTTCGGCGGAGACTGGCGGGTGCGCCAGCAGCTGCCCGTCGGAGTCGGGCCTGACGACCGGATGCCGCCAGGCAGCCGGGAGCCGAAGTGGGCGCAATAAAAGACAGCCAGAAACGGTGACAGTGTCACGGAATATCACACCTGTTCCCTGCATACAGCCATACACTACCTTCTGACCGGAAAGCCGGGCCGGCAGCGCCGCAGGCGCTGCACCCCGCATTTCCGGCAGGCGCCAGCCTGCCAGGGGTTTTCGCGCGGGCTGACAGGCGGCCTCCACCGCCTGCCCTGTATCACCTGTTTCTGCTGCCCTGAAGGATGTAGTGACCGCCCAGGAAAACCGCCTGCTGATTCGCCACAAAATCGCAGATTTCATCAACAATCTGCGCAGTGGTGAGCGGTTTCTGCCCCATTTCACGACGCCGCGCATTAATCACGGCTTTGTAATTGCGCAGAATTTCGCGGGTTTCTGTGCTGATATTCATGACATCGTCTCCCCGTCCAGCGCCTGTAACACAACGTCCATTGCTTCGCGTTCCTCCCTGACGAATGCGTCACCGTCGCCCCCGTTATCACTCCCGACGGCATACAGGCGCTTCATTTCACTGCCTGCCAGCGCCATCACTTTTTCCAGCATCACCGCCGGAACTGTCACCTGACGGCTGGCGCGCTTTTCTTCCATCAGCTCACGAACAACGTCGTGAACAACGCTGACATCCGCACCATGCTCAAAGGCATCGTCCAGTCGCTGCATGACGGTTTCCAGCTCATCGTCTGTCAGACTCCAGTCCTGGGCTATGTGACGCACATCCCCACGGGTCAGCACCACGGCAAAAACGCATTCACTGTCCGGCACGTCTGTATCCAGCACTTCGCGGATAATTTCTTTAACAGTACAGTACATGTTCTCGTCTCCTTTACAGGGGCGGCATTGCCGCCCCGTCCGTTAATCAGTCCAGCGCCGCGTAAATCGCGTTGCATTCAGGGTGAAATTCGATGTGACGCCACAACTGCGCATCGCGCATCCGGTAAAGCTGGGTCAGTCCTGCATCCCCGCTGTCGTGGTACAGCCACAACTGGCGGTTAATCACAAGGGAGGTCAGGATGATGCCTGCGGCATCAGCACTCACGGTACGGTCAAACCAGTTTGCACCGTTCACCATGTGGAAACGGTCACCGTCCGGCATCATGTAGCCGCCACCGTCCGGCAGGCGGATGAAGTGCCAGAAGCCGCCCTGATATTCCGGCATCATTTTTTGCGCCAGCGCGTACACATACGCCTCGGCATACAGAAAATCGTTGCCAAACAGGTAAGGCAGAAAGGAGAGACGGTCGCACTCTTCAACGTTCAGAGTGACAGGTTTCGCATATTGCATGATGTTTTCCTCCGTTGTTCACATATTCCGCGACACCGGGCGGTGCCGTGCCTCCATAAAAGCCGGGCGATAAGGCGGGGATGCAGGGGCGCAAGGGAAGCCGCAGCCTGACGCACACGGCTGGCGGGAGTTGCAGGGTGAGGCCGCGAAACCTGAGCGGGCGAACGACCGGAAAATCACGGCAGACGGGAAGGAGGGACCGGGTGACCGCAGCGGCGAAGCGTACCCTTGCATCAACGCCAGCCCGGCTAAGATGGAGGCACGGCACAGCCCGCACACGGCGCTGAGGCCACATAACTGAAAACCCATAAGGCCATGCCCGCATGGCCGGGTAAAGCGGAGCCGGCGGCGACGTCCTTTGTGCTCTGTCCGGGACCGGCAGGAAAAAGGCGGGGATTTCCCCGCCATCGTCATCAGCCCCGGATTTTTGCGAGGGCATCCGCCATGCTGCGGATTTCAGCCCGGCCTTCCCGGACCACCTCCCGCAGAACACCACGGTCAAACCACCGGCGGGGCGGTTCATCCGGTATACGCAGCACATCGCAGGCCAGCCCACTGGACAGGATATGCTCAATACAATCGCTGACCAGATACATTTCCACCGCCGAAAAACGTGCGCCCCGGTTCAGGATGGCATCGAGCACCACGGGCAGGTTTTCGTCGTCCTCATCGAGCCAGCAGGGGTGATCGCTTTCCTTCACCACCAGGCGAAAGCGGCGGGTCTGGCGGGTCAGCAACGTCTGACCGGTTGTGGTCAGCGCCGCCCTGATACGCTGCGCATCTTCTGCCACCCGGCAACTGACACTGCGTACCGCATCGCGCACTGCATCAAGAACTGCCCTGATTTCGTCTTCGGTCAGCCATTCTCCGGCATACGGGAAAAACACCTGTGTTCCGTCTGCCGGAAGTACCGGCAGCGACTGCCACTGACTGCCAGACAGTACCAGTTCCGCCCCGGTTCCGGTCAGTTTCTGAATGGCGGAGGCCAGGAGCGGCGGCAGTACGCCGCCGTGACGGTTGATGAGTAACATCGCCAGCCGGGGCGCATCCAGCAGAACATAAATGCTGATCCAGCCCGGATACTTCGGGTTCCGCTGGTCAACATCCGTCTCTTCCGGCCAGCCCTGCGCCAGCAGCAGGTTGCGGGCGTGACGACAAATCAGTGCGTTCAGTGTTGTGTTTTCGTTCATGATTAATCGTTCTCCCTGAATCGCCGCCCGGAGGCGGCGATAACATCAGTCGTTTTCGTGTCTGTTGTTTTTCAGCAGGGTGCGGGCCTGATTAATCACCGCCTGACGGCGGGTGACGCATTCCGGGACGGCGAGGCCATGATCCCGGGCGGCCCATTCACGTTTCCACAATGCCTGTTCAGCGGTCTGAATCAGGGACGCCAGCAGTTCAGCAGGGACGGTCACCTGGCGGTTTTCGCTCACGTTATTGATGATCTCCATCGCCACGCCGGAAGAAATACCGGATTCAGTCCGCTGGTCTTCCGGGATGTCCTCCAGGCGCGCCAGGACGGTTCTGATTTCATGATCGGACAGGGAAATATCCATTCCGTCAGCGAGGGCCTGAATCTCTTCCGGGGACCAGATAACCAGCATCAGCGGCATGTCTCCCGGATACTTTGCTGCCAGCGCCCGGCAGAGCGTTTCGCATGTTCCGTACATTCTCATCTCCTTCTCAGTCTTTAAAGCACGCATCCAGTTCCAGAATTTCGGTATATGCCTCCATCAGGAGGCGGTTTGCGCGAAACAACGTCTGACGCACCAGACGTTCCGGCAGGGTGTCGGCATTAAAGCTGTACCGCTGCTCCATCTCATTCATGGTTGTACGCAGGTCGCACATGGCATTGGCCACCTCCGCCACTTCGGCGCGCAGTTTTTCGTGTCCTGCATAGTTCATTTACGCAGCCTCCGGCATAAACCAGTCATCATTCGCGGCCCCCTGCTGCATGGCCCGTTGCACGGCGGCAAGGCGTTGCTGCCCGGCACGGTGATACTGCTCAAGCAGCTCGATACCGATATACCGGCGTCCGGACTGGAGGGCGGCGACGCAGGTTGAGCCGCTGCCTGCAAACGGGTCCAGCACAATTGCGTTCGGGTGTGTGAAGCTCTCAATCAGCGGTTGCAGGCTGGTAACGGGCTTTTCCGTCGGGTGATGACGATTGCCTGAATATTTCCAGCCCAGCACATCCGGCAGAGGGTTACGGGGCCGGGCCGGACTGCCCTTTGCCAGGATGTAAGCGCATTCGTGGCGGTACGCGACATACGCAGATTTGGATGTGTAGTTTTTGGTGAACACGAGGTGCCCTGCCACGCTGAATCCGGCGCGTTTCCAGGCCGCCATAAAGCGGTCAATACGGTGCCAGCCGTAGAAGCTGACCATCAGCGCGTCTTTTTTGAGTACGCGGTACATTTCATTACAGGCCGGTTGCAGCCATTCATCGGTTTTATCGCCAGCGATGGTGCGCCCGGAACGGTCACGAAAACCGACGAGGTACGGCGGGTCAGTCAGTATGAAATCAATGGCGTTATCAGGAATACGGGCCATAACATCGATGCAGTTACCGAGGACAAAACGGGACATAACAACGCTCCTTCTCTTACAGAGGACACCGGGAGGGCACCCCTGTGGTGCCCGTTCCCCGCTGCCTGTGGGCTGTTCACCGCGTCCGGTAACGGGTCAGGCCGACCGTGGAATACCGCAGCCGTCGTCTTTTTGACGGCAAGGCTATGCCGCGAAAGCGGCTTGAAGGGCGTTCATCAGAAAAGGGCGACGGGCTGGCGTACACTGTCACCGACGCCAGCCGGGAGCGGTAAAAGCGCCCGTCCCGTGCCCGGCCGGACGCGGGACACTGACCACAGGCAGCGTTTATGCCGCGCCGCGTCAGCCGGCGCAGTAAAAAGAGGAGCACGGCGACATCCTTTACCGGAAAAGAAACGGGCGGTTGCCCGCCCGTCTCCGTCATACTTCATCCGCCATAATGCGCCACCTTGTCGACTATCCACGCAGGTCCGGTGACTTCCGGCAGCTCATCGTCATCTGTCGGGGAAGACCATTCCAGTTCCCCCCACAGCACATCAACGAGCTCTCCACGCTCATATCGCTGCCAGCCACAGAAATTGCAGCCCTGCTCGGCGTACCAGTGCTCCAGCGTGCAGCCGAAACGGCGGCTTAATGCTGCAACAACGTCGCTTTCCGGCTGACACCACGGCGTGTCGAAATCCACCTGAATGAAGTTTTCCCCCTGACTGCTGATATTCAGGTCATACCCACAAGGCCACTTCACGCCATACCGTTCTGTATACCAGTGATATGCAGAAGGAACACCGTTCAGAACACCGCCATTGAAGCCGTTCACTTCAACATCCAGGCGGGTGGGCAGAACCATCCGCAGGTCAAACGGCATGGTTTTTTCCGGCAGTACGTTGTCACACAGACGGTTCCACCACACCGATACATCCTCGTTACTCCAGATGTCGCACCAGTCACCTCTTTTTGGGGTGAAAAGTGCGGTGATGCTTTCCCTGACATCATCCGGTAACCCTTCCCAGCGACGCTGTCCAGTACCGCTCTGCAGCCAGAGTTCATGCAGCATCAGGCAGTTTTGCTCATCCAGCAGTACACCGTTCTGCAGGTGTGTCAGCCAGCGGGTGAACGCGATATTTTCCGGCGATACAACACCACGTCCGGCAGCCGTCAGTCCGGGGCACGGTTCAAACTGCACATCTTCAGTGGTCTGCAGAAGTCCGGCACTTCCGGCCAGAAACAGCTGAATACCTTCATTTGTGGCGCGGCGATAAAACGGTGTGACTGCACCGCTGGCCAGTCGTTTAATCTCAGCAATCTGTGCCGGTTCACCAGAAAAATGCATACGATTTGAGCACCAGTTTGGCATGGGAATTCTCCTCTCAGGAGCACCGGGAGGGAGCCCCTGTGGCGCCCGTTCCCCGCTGCCTGTGGGCTGTTCACCGCGTCCGGTAACGGGTCAGGCCGACCGTGGAATACCGCAGCCGTCGTCTGTTTGACGGCAAGGTTATGCCGCGAAAGCGGCTTGAAGGGCGTTCATCAGAAAAGGGCGACGGGCTGGCGTACACTGTCACCGACGCCAGCCGGGAGCGGTAAAAGCGCCCGTCCCGTGCCCGGCCGGACGCGGGACACTGACCACAGGCAGCGTTCCTGCCGCGCCGCGTCAGCCGGCGCAGTAAAAAGAGGAGCCCGGCGACATCCTTTACCGGAAAAGAAATGGGCGGTTGCCCGCCCGTCTCCGTCATACTTCATCCTCCATAATGCGCCACATTGTCGACTATCCACGCCGGTCCGGTGACTTCCGGCAGCTCATCGTCATCTGTCGGGGAAGACCATTCAAGTTCCCCCCACAGCACATCAACGAGTTCTCCACGCTCATACAACTGCCAGCCACAGAAATCACAGCCCTGTTCGGCATACCAGTGCTCCAGTGTGCAACTGAAACGGCGGCTTAATTCTGCAATAACGTCGCTTTCTGGCTGACACCACGGCGTGTCAAAATCCACCTGAATGAAGTTGTCTCTCTGACTGCTGATATTCACCTCATACCCCACAGGCCACTTCACATCATACTGTTCGGTATACCAGTGATATGCAGAAGGAACACCGTTCAGAACACCACCGTTAAAGCCGTTTACTTCAACATCCAGGCGGCTGGGCATCAAAATGGGGTACCGTGGTTTCAGCTGAAGTCGATGAAATTTTCGGAGCCGGTCATCGTCTTCTCCAGTAATTACCCGCTATACGCATCGATGTCGAACAGGGGCATGGTTCATCTGGAGGCGCTGGCACCGCGCGTTGAGCAGTATTCGATTGACGAGATGTTTCTCGACGTGCGAGGTATTGACAGCTGCATCGATTTCGAGGATTTCGACCAGCAGCTGCGTGAACACGTCAGGAACGGGACTGGCCTGACTATCGGTGTCGGAATGGGGCCAACCAAAACGTTGGCAAAGTCAACACAATGGGCTTCCAAAGAGTGGCCACAGTTTGGTGGCGTGCTGGCATTAACGCCGGACAATATCCGCCGTGCGGAAAAACTGCTGTCACTGCAGCTGGCGCACGAACCCTATATTTATCAGGAAGAACTTCAATGTGGTTCTGGAGAGAAAGGTCCGGGAACTCAATGGAGAAAGCTGTATTTCACTGGAGGAAGAACCGCCCCCCAAACAGCAGATAGTCTGCAGCCGGTCCTTTAGAGAGCGCGTCACGACATATGAGGCCATGCGCTAGGCCATCTGTCGGTACGCTGAGCGTGCAGCTGAAAAGCTGCGGGGCGAGTGTCAGTTCTGCAGACATATCGCCATTTTTTTGAAGACGTCACCGTTCGCAGTAAACGAACCGTATTACGGGAATGTAGCCAGTGAAAAACTGCTCATCCCCACGCAGGATACACGGGATATCATTGCCGCTGCCGTTAGAATTCTGGACAGGATATGGGTGGATGGCCATCGATATGCAAAAGCGGGTTGCATACTCAACGATTTCACTCCTACCGGGGTTTCGCATTTGAACCTTTTCGATGATACTCAGCCCCGGAGCAACAGTAACCAGCCGTTGAAAGTCGTGGACAGCATTAACCATTCCGGTCTGGGGAAAGTGTGGTTTGCAGGCCGAGGCATTGCGCCAGAATGGCAGATAAAGCGTGAGATGTCGTCACCGGCATACACTACCCGCTGGAACGAACTACCGGTCGCCAGACTTTGAAAAAAAGAAATTCATGGTGATTTCACTATGAAAGAATTAAAAAAAATACTTTATATTCAGTGAAATAAGCATGAAAAAAGCGTGGTGAAAATTGCAAAAAAAGGATGCCATTTGGCATCCTGATATTAACCCGGCATATCCTATTCAGGCAGTTTTCTTAGAATGTTTTTTATAGCTTCATCGATTTCTAACTGCACCTCATTAGATATGCGGGAGAACTCATAAACAACAAGACGCTTTCTGGGGTCAGTCTTCTTTCTGGCAAATTGGTTACGATCAGAAAACTCTTTCAACTTCTCAGTTTCCACTGTTTTTACAGGCCGGTCTGTAAGCAATTTTCCTTCAGACCTGAAGACCGCCAGGATTTTGCTTTTCTCAATTGTTGGATAGTCAGGTAAAGCCATCAGTTTTTGGCGAACTCTATCCATAAACTCTTCCACTGACATTTTTTTGTTGGTTGCCTTTTCAGACAGTTTCAACAAAAATTGATAGTCCGACAGCGAAATATCATTGATTATCGGAAATACAGAGATCATTTCATCCGGTACTGATGCCGCCTGAAATGCGCGTGTTACTTTTGCCGGAGAGATGCTTTCAGCCTGAGCGATCTCTTCTTTTGTCATACTTGTCCCATAAGTAACTTCAAGGCGTTTTCCTAGTTCTCGGAGGCTATGCTCTCTGGCTGTCTGTATATCTTTTGCAAGTTGTCTCGCGTCGGCAATATCAATACTGTCTTTTGTAACCAGTATTTCGAATTTTACGTTGTTATAGATACAGGCAGCACGACGACGCGTACCGTCTAATACTTCAATTCGTCCATCTACTTCCCGACCAATAGCCGGAAAAAATTGCTGAAGTTTAATCGTGCGAGTTATGTCACTAACTGACTCACGCGAAAGCATAGTCTGATCGCGTCCATTAACAGATACATCAACGAACGTTTTAGATTCTATATCTCCGCTTAATACAACCGTTTTAATGAATTTTGCTTGTTTCCCAGACTTAAGAGTAAACGTTTTGATCTCTCCGTCACCTTCAAGCATGCGAGCGAACTCTGAATTGCTATTGCCGAGAACTCGCCCTCGAGCTAAAACCTTTTTCATTTGGATGCTCCCCGAATGTATTCAATGCGGTCAAAAACGGCTTTAGTAAATCGTTCCGCTTCGGTACGAGCTTTTTTCAATGCCTCTGCACTTCCTGGATACGAAACAGGGTTAGCACTGATGATAGTGTCAAAAGATTCACCACATCGTTCGAACCCGTCCAGTCTCGGAAGCGATGAGTCAAGAATATTACTCGCATACACTTCACGAGCCAGGCTATGGGAAGTTTCGTGATCGCGCTTACTGGTCATTTTGGACATAAACCCTATGCTCGCACTCAGGCGGGGCTCAACGCCTTCTTCTTCCAAACGTTCTAGCATTTCAGGTAAACGAGTCAAATATTTGAGAGTTGAATGGAAATCAACTTGCGCCGGGGGAGTAGGGGTGAGAAGTAAATCACTCGCAGCCAGGCCATTGAGAAGAAATGGATCAAGATGAGGGCCAGTATCAATAAAAACAAAATCATAATCATCAGCGATACGGTCAATGATGGTTTTCCTGAGTACTTCAGAAGGCTTAAAACCAGGAAGGTGTTCAGCAACCAAAGACTCCCATTGGCTTGCTACGAAGCCGTCATCAATAGAAGCAGGGATGACATCAACGCCAGGAATCATAGTGGGTCGGATAACCGCTTCTCGCAGTGTTTCAGCATCGAGATTATTTAGCATTGCTTGGGCGGCAGTTTCAAGGACTGTACCAATACTATGGGTATGGTCCAAAAACATAGTGCTGGACGCCTGCGGGTCAAGGTCGATCACAAGGATACGAAGGTCATGACGCAGCAAATCCGGATGTACTCGTAGTGCATGCGCCAGCGTTACTGTACTGACGGTTTTTGAAACCCCACCTTTCAAGTTGACGACAAAAATTACGTAAGGTTCTTTATGAACATCGCGATATTTTGGTATCTGTCGGTGAGCGTAAATATCAATAACGTTCTGAATTGTTAATGCATACTGCTCGACGTTGCCTACCCGCTTTTTATTAAATTCATAGCCACTTTCTTCCATTTCTTTAACGGCCAGTTCTACGATGCGTCGGCTCAGCTTCGGCAATTTTGCGACCGCATTACGAGTATATGTTTGATGATACTCTGTCAGATTGAATTCTTTTCTTTGCTCCTCAATATCCCGACTCATGGCCTGAAGTAGAGCACTTGCTCTGAGCGCTATGGTACCGACACTACCGTAATCTCGTTTCATAGTTTACCTCTGAGATAGATTCCCTGCCCATATATTGCGTACAAAGTTCAATCAAATTGTACACAAATATGAAAGAGGTACAATATATTTTGCATTGCCATTAAATTATCGTACGTTGCAAGTCACCATTCACATCAAACCGCATAGTTAGACATTGTCTCTGAGCAGGCGAGGGGTTAGACAAGACCGTTGGGCGCGTCAGAGTGTTATATTAGGATACGGGTAGGTGACACCCACCTCTGGCACAGAACGGACATTCATTGATGCCATGCCAGAATGGACGTTCAGGTTATTCCGTCCAGTTCTGCTGGCAGCGCGAGATCTCCCCTGGTATAGTGATGCCACGGCAAAGTGTTCAAACAGGGATAATATGATGGAAATCAAGGCTCAACAGTTTGTCACATCAACGGGGCGGCAAGTCCTTACTGACAACGGACAACAAGGTATGGGCGGCGTGGCGGAAGCAATTTTTGCGAACTGCGCGGAACTGGATAACGACCAGCTTAACGAGATCATCGAGTGGGTTCGGCTCTATCAGCGCTGAATGCCATCATCAGGCTGCGCAAGCGGCCTTTTTTACGCCCCTTGTTTAATTCCCGCACTACCTGGACATTCAGGTGATTCTGTCCATCTGTATAAAAAACAACAAAAAGACTTGTTAACAGGTCATATAAGGAGTATCTTTGAGACTGGTTAAATAGTCTTGAAAGGTGGCCTATGCCTAACATTATTCTCAGTGATACAAGCGCCAGTGTCAGCGAGCTGAAGAAAAATCCGATGGCGACAGTCAGCGCCGGTGATGGTTTCCCGATCGCTATCCTGAACCGTAATCAGCCTGCTTTCTACTGTGTACCCGCAGAGCTGTACGAAAAGATGCTCGATGCCCTGGACGATCAGGAGCTGGTTAAACTGGTAGCCGAACGCAGCAACCAACCGCTGCATGATGTAGACCTAGATAAATACCTATGAGGTATCAGGTAAAATTCAGGGAAGATGCGCTGAAAGAGTGGCAAAAACTGGACAAGACTATTCAGCAACAGTTTGCGAAAAAGCTAAAAAAGTGCTGTGACAATCCGCATATTCCTTCCGCAAAACTGCGCGGGATAAAGGACTGCTACAAAATAAAATTACGTGCGTCAGGTTTTCGCCTAGTCTATCAGGTGATTGACGAACAATTAATTATCGCTGTTGTAGCTGTGGGTAAGCGTGAGCGCAGTGACGTTTATAATCTTGCCAGTGAAAGAATGAGATAATTCACGGCGGATTATCGGTTCAGCCCTTTCATTAACCGCTGATGCTGAGTTGATGTGTAGGGCTTTGCGTAATGCACTGGAAATACGACCGCGTGATGGTCGCCTGCTGTTTCATTCAGATCAAGGTGTTCAGTATAAAAGCAATAAATACAGAAAGTTACTTTATGGGGTAATGCAAAGTATGAGTCGCAGAGGGAATTGCCTGGATAATTCGTCGATGGAAAGAGTCTTTCGCAGCCTTAAAAGTGAATGGCTTCCGAAAGGTGGTTATGGTGATTGCCATGCAGTACGCGAATAAATCAGTGGATAAATGCTTATTACAACGTTTATCGACCTCATACAAACAATGGTGGTTTATCGCCTTGCCGTATGAAGAAAAATGGAAACAGGTTATTCCGGTGTCCTGATTTTATGATCCACTACACATTCCTGACGAACGCCACTGCATAAATCACATTGCACATCCTCAGAGAGTACGCAGTATAGGAGGGGTATATATACATTATCGGTATATCAGGCGACTTCTGTCTGTATGTTGTCGGTGCTCGCCGCAGACCGGTGACCGGGCGAAGCCCGCGAACCGGCGAGGAAGCGCAATGTATCTGTAGTTACAGTGAGCAGGTACGCCCTGAAGCCCTTTCATAAAACGGTTGTGTGCGCTGTCCTTCGGGAAGATTTATCCACATATCCAGAGGCCCGATCCAGTAAACAGATCCATGAATGATCAATAAAGGATCCATTAAAGATCCCCATACCGCTGCAAACCTTGTCACTCATGCTCCAGAACCACGATCACATAAGCTGTGGCATGTTGATGATAAACTGTAACATGCTGATGATAAGCTGTATTCAGTAATACATATACTGACGTAAGTTAATGACATAAACTATGGTCAGTACACCAGACTCAGTTGTTAAATACAGACTGCAGGTTTTTCTTCAGTCAGTTGACGGGGGTCTGACACACGATTTTCTGTTTATTCTTTTACTGTCCACAGGCAGGAGGCTTTCTGGAAAACGAAAATTCAGACATCAAAAAACTGTTCGGCGAGGTGGATAAGTCCTCCGGTGAGCTGGTGACACTGACACCAAACAATAACAACACCGTACAACCTGTGGCGCTGATGCGTCTGGGCGTCTTTGTACCGACCCTTAAATCACTGAAGAACAGTAAAAAAAATACACTGTCACGTACTGATGCCACGGAAGAACTGACACGTCTTTCCCTGGCCCGTGCAGAGGGATTCGATAAGGTTGAGATCACCGGCCCCCGGCTGGATATGGATAACGATTTCAAGACCTGGGTGGGGATCATTCATTCCTTTGCCCGCCATAACGTGACTGGTGACAAAGTTGAACTACCTTTTGTCGAGTTTGCAAAACTGTGTGGTATACCTTCAAACCAGTCATCACGCAGGCTGCGTGAGCGCATCAGCCCTTCCCTGAAACGCATTGCCGGTACCGTGATCTCCTTTTCCCGCACCGATGAGAAGCACACCCGGGAATACATCACTCATCTGGTACAGTCAGCCTACTACGATACTGAACGGGATATTGTTCAGTTACAGGCTGATCCCCGCCTTTTTGAACTGTACCAGTTTGACAGAAAAGTTCTTCTCCAGCTTAAGGCGATTAATGCCCTGAAGCGACGTGAGTCCGCCCAGGCACTCTACACCTTTATAGAGAGTCTGCCCCGGGATCCGGCACCGATATCGCTGGCGCGGCTGCGTGCACGCCTCAATCTGAAGTCTCCGGTATTTTCCCAGAACCAGACGGTCAGACGGGCAATGGAGCAATTGCGTGAGATTGGATATCTTGATTACACTGAGATCCAGCGGGGACGGACAAAACTCTTCTGTATTCACTACCGGCGTCCCCGGTTAAAAGCGCCGAATGATGAGAGTAAGGAAAATCCGTTGCCACCTTCACCTGCGGAAAAAGTCAGTCCGGAGATAGCGGAGAAGCTTGCCCTGCTTGAGAAACTGGGCATCACGCTGGATGACCTGGAAAAACTCTTCAAATCCCGCTGAACATAAACTGTAGTCAGTGAAGATCGCTCCTTTACTGACTACAGCTTATATTAACCGGGGCAGTGAGTGGTTTGCTCACTGCAGTTTATATTCTGTTTCCTGCAGTGCTGTCTGTAGCTGAGCTGCCATCTGCTGTCCCTTACGTAAGTGATCCCGTAACCTGATGCTGAGGCATTGCTCCCTTCATAAAACATGACTTACTCACTACAGCTTATATACATGCTCCAGCTTATGTTATGTCTGTTCTGCTGACCACTGCTTATATAAGGAAGCGCGTATGCCGTCACCTCAGGGGAGGCAGTGTACGCAGGATCTCCGCAGCATCCCGCCCGTCACCTGTGAAAGGCACTGCCAGCGTGGCAGCCATATCCAGTGCAAACACTCTGGTATAAACCTCCATAGAACGTGGATCCCTGTGACCAGCCAGTGCCTGAATGACTTTCCGGGGCTGGCGGTGATAAAGCATGTGCATGATATAGCTGTGCCGGAAGGTGTGTGGTGTAACCGGAATCGAAAAGTGTACCCCGTCAGCTTCGGCCCGTCTGACAGCCTGCTTCAGCCAGTTGCGCATGGTTTCGTCGGTCACGGCCCATAATGGTTCACGACGACGGGGCCGGGTGGTGATCATCCAGCTTTCCATCTGCCTGACATAGCTTATATCTGTCAGCGGAACTAGGCGGACTTCATCTTTTGGCGGGCGTCCGCGTCGCGCACGCACTTTTTCGGACAGGATCCGCACAAACGGTCTTGCACCATCCAGATCAAATGATTCCGGCGTCAGCATCCGGGCTTCGCCAATACGCATTCCGGTATTCCAGAGGGTGGCGAACAGCATATGGTGACGCTGATCCGGCATATAGAAGAGAAGGGCACTCACTTCCGGGGCCAGCAGGTAGGCCGGTGTGGCCCCCGTGGAAGTGGCCATTCTTCTCAGGGAGAGCGCTGTTGCAAAATCCACCCCCGGCGCAATGGGTAACAGGGAGACGCGTTCTGGTGAATTCTGCAGGGGAATGACATTGTTCATGAGTTATTTTTCACGTAGCACACGCACTGTTTATGGATACAGGTATTCTGACCTGAACGCCCGGATCCTTCCACGACAATAAATCGCAGCGCGCGGATCCTTTTGTTTGATTATCACGCATTGTTGCGGGTAAAACCAAATATGTAAAGGCACATTTTGCCGCAGGTATCCCGTCTTAAGCCAGTCATGGTGCGGGTTGAGAGCTGGTTTACCGTTTTTGGGAGAATTGGGGTAATGCCAGGAGAGGCAGACATGGGTAAACAGAGTTCAGACAGGAAAGAAGCGCAGGTACGTTACGTAAATCCTAACCAAGTTTTGATATGCGATTCGAACGCACTGCATTATCTGCTGTAGAAAATAGCTTCCGGATATTCAGTAGTTCTCTGGGAATATCCCGATGGAAAAATATGCAGCAGATAAATGAATATGGCAATAGAGTGCAATTTATTCATTACGGGATGCTAATCTACACATAAAATATCAGAAAAGACTATTAATAAGAATAAACAAGCCCTTATATTATAATAGTAAAAATATGGAGGTGGTATTTTCTGGATGCAAGTTACTCGCGTTATAAAATTTCTTTAATTTTGTAAAGTTTTAACCACTCAACATTATATCTACTTTTTAATTTTCTATAACAGATAACTTCAAAGCCCATATATTTCGCTAAAAACATTGTTATTGATAAACTGTCAGAGAAGGATTTCTACCCTTCTCTGACTACCTCTTTGATAAATATTCTCACCATTAACACATACCTTGCATGTATTATTACGCTGCGTGTTATATTATTAACTTCTGCAGAATGTCCTCAGTTGTATCATCATATATTATGATATCTAAATTATGACCATTAGTATCAATTACTATAGTATCAACAAAATAATCTTTCCGAAGTTTTCCTATTGGTAAATCCAGAATTTTTCCATCACCGCCTGTTGCAAGCCAGAAAGCCTCCCTGAATGAAACAGATGCTCCGGAGTATCCCCAGACCTCAGAAGATAACTGAGAGTTGCCCCCATCGTTAAGGGCTTTACTTGCTGTTATTGCATGGAGACACGCCTCAAATATCGATGGGCTATGTCCTGCTGGGATATCACTCCCAAGACCAACATTTATATTCATAACCTGACGCAAGATAAATATATCTGTTTGCAAAAATAGAAATTAGAAAGAGGACTGTGAGAAATTCCGGCAGATGCTGAGTCTATAAGAGGCATATGATCATCACTGATATGATTGCGGTATGTAAGAATGGTTTTTCGTGTCATCAGATCATAATTATATAATGCCTGACTATCGGTAACACCATATCTCTCAACGACAACGTCACAGTGTAATTATTCATGGATACTTACATATGGGAAATATCTTATTTGATGAAAAGAATAATCGTTTTTGGCTGATTGATTTTTCAAACAGTTACGAGCATTATTATTCAATTGACAAAGATAGCAAATTATTTGTAAATGAGATGGCAGACAGAGAGTTTTGCTAAATATTAAAAACTTTGCGGGAAAATGCCATAAGCAATATATAGAAAAATGATATTGCTGGCATTGTTCACTGATATTCTCGCGGCACATTTCAACTAAAACTCAGGAGAGAAGGAGTGAATGTTGCTCATATATTGAGAGTCCAAGAGGTCGTCCACCTACCAAAACGGCCAACAATCTTGGTGTGGGCAGTAGCTTGTGATAACACTTTATTAACATTGAGCGCTTTTAGGATATATCTCCTGAGTATTAGCATAAACTTCTAATATAACTTAATAATTTGAGATCAAATATGTATTTCATCGGTTATCATGGCACGAGTGAGGCGTCAGCCCAGAATATTCTTTCCGTCGGAGTTCAGGAGCGCTTCCTTCCTCCAACGGGACAAATCGGCAGAGGTTTCTACATTGCGAAGATGAACGGTACGCTACCACAGTGGGGCGCTGAAAACGCAACCGAATTAGCCCGCAGAAATCAGCCGTATTTCACTCGCATGGTCAGCTTATTGACCGGCGAGTCAAATAATCCATGGCTTGATAAAGCTGCTCAGCGAACAATTTTAAAAATTTACACTGTCCGTCCGCTATTGCATTGTAAATGGAACATCATGAACCCCGGCGACTTAGAATTCTTGAAGGCCACACTCTATGACAACGGTGGCCCAGGTCTGGATCTTAAGCGCGATTGCAAATGGTTGTACCACCAGAGGAACTCCAGTACCTGCGGGTGAAGAGAGATGATGGCATCTTTGAAAAGCCGCAGAACTGGTTTTCGAAAGTGAACCGCCCCGGGTTTCCTGGAGAGTGTTTTATCTGTGAACTCAGGCTGCCAGATCATCGTTTCCGATGGAAGCATAATAAGCTTTTTCTGCTTCTGCCGGAGGAGTATGGCCCAGCCTTTCCAGC
>OJJY01000258.1_pt1 | contig 23222 bp, 18 predicted proteins | sample 1596421 | NCBI WGS metagenome assembly OJJY01 (sample SAMEA4350151, study PRJEB24818) | metagenome | biome: human; feature: gut; material: faeces | place: Denmark | collected 2013-09 | reverse complement strand
GCCGTTACAAGTCGGGCAGGTCTCTGAACCACCGTCACCTTCGGCTCCAGTGCCATGGCAGTGGGTACAAGGTACGTATTTCTTCAGTTTGAATTTCTTTTCCACGCCGGTAGAGATTTCCTTGAGGTTCAGTTTCACCTTGACACGCAGGTCCGAACCACGGTAACGGCGTTGTTGTGCTCCACCGCCTCCGCCGAAACCTCCAAAACCGCCGAAACCTCCACTGTGTCCGCCAAAGATGTCACCGAACATGGAGAAGATGTCGTCCATGGACATGCCTCCACTGAAGCCGCCGAACGGACCACCATTACCGGCGGCACCACCCAGTCCGGCATGACCAAACTGATCGTAGCGGGCACGCTTGTCCGGATTGCTTAGTACGTCGTATGCCTCTGCCGCTTCCTTGAATTTCTCTTCGGCTGTTTTGTCGCCCGGATTCTTGTCCGGATGATATTGGATGGCTTTCTTGCGATAGGCTTTCTTTATTTCTTCTACCGTTGCTGTCTTTTCGACTTCCAATACTTCGTAGTAATCTCTTTTTTCCATACAGTTTTATGTTATTCTCCGACTACCACTTTGGCATGACGGATCACTTTGTCGTTTAGGATGTAACCGGTTTGTACACAGTCCAGAATTTTGCCTTTCAATGCTTCATTGGGTGCCGGAATCACGGCGATGGCTTCGTGATAGTCTGTATCGAGCGGTTGTTCCTTTGTCTCTATTACCTTAACGCCGTTTTGTCCCAATACAGACATGAACTTGTTGTAGATAAGTTCAACGCCTTCTTTTACGGCGGCTACGTCGGTGGCTGTCTCCATGTTTTTGAGGGCGCGTTCAAAGTCATCCACAATGGGTAGGATACTGCTGATACTCTTTTCACCACCGTTCAGGATGAGTTCTGCTTTCTCCTTCATGGTACGTTTGCGGTAATTGTCAAACTCGGCAGACAAGCGCAGGTATTTGTCCTTCTGCTCTTCAATCTGTTCATTGGCCTTTTCCAGTTCCTGGGCGAGCTTTTCTTCTTCTGTCAGGGGAGCTTCGTTTTCTTGTGAAGTTTCTTGTCCGACAGTTTCTTCGTCACATTCGTTAGGAGTAGCTTGAGTTTTCAGCTCCTCTTCCTGGTTGTTTTCTTTTTCTTTCGGATTCATATTGTTATGCTTATTATTCTTGTAAAATGATTTAGCTTTCATTGCTGTTAAGGGTTTAAGTTAATACGATATTAGTGCTCCAGCAAAAACTTTGCCAAAACGGATATTTTTGCCGAAAACGCTGCAAAGGTAATACTTTTATGTCAGATTGACAGCGCTTCTCTGTGTCTATTCATGGAAAAATAACTATCTTTGCACTCGCAATTCGCAGACTAATAGGTATTAAATAGTAAATTGTAAATAAATAAATCGTAAATATAAAGATGATTACAGTCTCTAATGTCTCAGTACAGTTTGGTAAAAGAGTGTTGTTCAATGACGTAAACCTGAAGTTTACAAGTGGTAACTGTTATGGTATCATCGGTGCCAACGGCGCCGGAAAATCTACTTTCCTGAAAACGATTTCCGGGGAGCTGGACCCTACGACGGGCTCCATCATGCTGGCTCCGGGAGAGCGTCTTTCCGTTTTGAGCCAGGACCACTTTAAGTGGGATGCTTTTACGGTGATGGACACGGTGATGATGGGACACACGGTGTTGTGGGATATCATGAAGCAGCGTGAAGTGCTGTATGCCAAAGAGGATTTCACAGACGAGGATGGGCTGAAGGTTTCCGAATTGGAAGAGAAATTTGCCGAGTTGGACGGCTGGAATGCCGAAAGCGATGCTGCCGCCTTGTTGAGTGGTTTGGGTATCAAGGAAGACAAGCATTATCTGTTGATGGGTGAGTTGAACAACAAAGAAAAGGTGCGTGTCATGCTGGCGCAAGCTCTCTATGGAAATCCTGATAACTTGCTGCTGGACGAGCCTACCAATGACTTGGATATGGAGACCGTGACTTGGCTGGAAGAGTACCTCTCCAACTTTGAGCATACGGTGCTGGTGGTAAGCCACGACCGTCACTTCCTCGACTCCGTTTGTACGCATACAGTGGACATCGACTACGGAAAGATTAACCTCTTTGCCGGTAACTATAGCTTCTGGTACGAGTCCAGCCAGCTGGCGCTCCGTCAGCAGCAGAACCAGAAGGCAAAGGCCGAGGAGAAGAAGAAAGAGCTGGAAGAGTTTATCCGCCGATTCAGTGCCAATGTGGCAAAGAGCAAGCAGACTACCAGCCGCAAGAAGATGTTGGAGAAACTGAATGTAGAAGAAATCAAGCCGTCATCACGTAAGTATCCGGGCATCATCTTTACGCCCGAACGCGAACCGGGTAATCAGATTCTGGAAGTTTCCGGTTTGACGAAAACGCTGGAAGATGGTACGGTGCTGTTCCGCGACGTCAACTTCAACGTAGAGAAGGGAGACAAGATTGTATTCCTTTCGCACGACCCGCGTGCCATGACCGCCCTGTTCGAGATTATCAACGAGAATATGAAACCGGATGCAGGTACTTTCAACTGGGGTGTGACTATTACCACCGCTTACCTGCCGCTGGACAATACTGCATTCTTTAATACAGACCTGAATCTGGTGGACTGGTTGAGCCAGTTCGGTGAAGGCAATGAAGTCTATATGAAGAGCTTCCTGGGACGTATGCTGTTCTCCGGCGAGGAGGTGCTGAAGAAAGCAAGTGTATTGTCGGGAGGTGAGAAGATGCGTTGCATGATTGCACGTATGCAGCTGCGCAATGCCAATTGCTTGATTCTGGATACACCTACCAATCACCTCGACTTGGAGTCTATCCAGGCATTCAACAATAATCTAAAGACCTATAAAGGCAATATCCTTTTCTCATCCCACGACCACGAGTTCATTCAGACGGTTGCCAACCGTATCATCGAATTGACTCCGAACGGTATTATCGACAAGATGATGGAGTATGACGAATACATCACTTCAGACCACATCAAGGAGTTGCGTGCACGTATGTACGCAACAAAGTGATAACGGAAGCTAAGGACTAAATAAGCATATTTTAAATCGTTCCATCATGAGGAAAAAATCGTTCCACCATGGTGGAACGATTTTTTCACCACGGTGGAACAATATTTCTGCCATGATGGAACGATTCTTCTTTCATATCTTTTTTGTTTAATAAAGGCTTGTGCGATATTGAAAAAAAGAAGAAGGTGTGTTAGAATGATTTTTAGCTATCATTCTGACACACCTTCTTTTGCTATTAAAAGAGTCTCTTTGTTCTTATTAAGGCGGGGAATAGTCTGAGTTATTGTTTCTCCTTATATATAATTTTGCCTTGGCTTTCGCCGAAAAGGTTGTCGCCTAGCGTGGTAATCTTATTCCCCGTGGCAAGCACATAGCGCAGGTTGTCGCATCCCATAAATGCTCCGTACTCAATGGCGGTTACACTGGCAGGAAGCACCAGCGTGCCGCACAAACGGCCGCAGCCACTGAATGCACGCTGTCCAATGCTTCTAAGCTCTTGCGGGAGCCGTACGTTCAGCAGATACTTCTTTTGGGTGAAAGTATAGTCGGGAATTGCAGTGGCATTACTGTTGGTCATGTCGATGGAAACCAGATTGGGCATATAGTCGCGTATCAATGTGAAGTCGGCTTCGTCCATTTTTCCTTCAACGGTCAGAAAGTTAACGTCTTTGGGCTGAAATCCGGCTCTTAACAGTTCGCTGGCAAGGCTGCCCATTTTACCAATCTGCACATTTACTGTCAGTGGTTCTCCTTCAATGAATGCAAAGGTTTCCCATTTCTTTTTGGTACGATAGGAGTCACTGCATCCCAATGGAACAAATATGGCTGTAACGCTATCGGCCAATGCTTCGGACAACAGATTGGGAGCCGTTTTCTTCCGTATCTGGCATATCTTGAGATTTTTGCATCCCTTAAAGGCAGCATCTTCGATGTTCTTGGTCTTGTCGGAAAGGATAATCCTGGTCAGTGTCTCCTTGCCGATGAAGGTACTGTCGTCCATTTGCTTGCAGAAGGCATATGCCGGAATGCAATTGGCAGGATATACATAAAAACGGTTTGGATAAGTCCCGTTCTTGCCTGCATACATGCTGATGGAGGCATTGGAAATGTCCAGCAGTTGCAGGTTTTTGAATTCATCCCGTAGATGCCTGAAATCTACGGCATTCAGCTTGCCCTGCAGGGTCAGTTGGGTGATTTCATTGGCTTCCGCTTCTGTCATCAGTTCCACCAGGGTGCCAGGTTTGGCCACGTAGTATCTTTTGGATTTTTGTGCCGAGGCATTCAGCATTAACGCCAGTCCGGCAACGGCTAAAAGTATTTTTCTTAGTTTCATGTTTGTCGATTCCAGATTGATTTTTCAAATATAAGAAGAAACCGGCAGGAATACATGAAGTTTTTTCTTTTTATTTATATTTTTGTCGGATATTAATCAAAATGAGATACAAATGGAGACGGAAGAAACAGTGAAGGAAGAGTGTGTTGCTATGAGTAAAACAAAACGTATTTGGCTGGCATTCGTTGATATAGTACTGTTTACTGTACTTTTTATGATTTTTCTGTTTTTGTTTGCCATACCTTTTGCGATTGCTTTCCCTGAGTTGAAGACACAAGCTGGTGGGATGAGCGTCTATTTAATGATGTTGAATGAAGTCTTGATGTTGGCCAGTGGGCTTATTGCCGCTTGTATGGTGCTGGGTTTCAGGAAGCTTCCTTTTTCGGGCTTGGGCTTGTCTTTGAAGGGATGGGGCAGAAGCCTGCTGAACGGAGCTTTGTTTGTCGTGTTCTTGTATGTAGTTGGTTTTGGCTTGTCTTTATTGTTGGGGGCTGTGGAAGTGGCAGGGGTCTTGTTTTCTCCCATTTCGTTGTTGTCGAGTCTTTTGCTTTATTTTTTAGTGGCAGTTACGGAAGAAGTTATTGGACGCGGTTTCATTTTAGGGCGTATGCTGGATGGAGGCGTCAATAAGTTTGTGGCATTGCTTATCTCTGCGGTGTTATTTTCGTTGATGCATCTTTTCAATCCCAGCTTTGCCTTCGTCCCGTTTTTGAATATCATGCTGGCGGGTTGTTTCTTGGGAGCTTCCTATATATACACGCGCAACCTCTGTTTCCCCATTGCCTTGCATTGGTTCTGGAACTGGATTCAAGGTTCTGTTTTGGGATATAAAGTCAGTGGAAATGAATTTAGCAATGAGAATCTGCTGATTCTTCACTTTCCGGAAGAAAATCTGATAAATGGAGGAACTTTCGGGTTCGAAGGCTCTATTCTGTGTTCACTACTTTTAGTGCTTGGTACAGTAATTATCTTAAGACACTATTATAAGGGATTAGGGATTAATGATTAATACGGAAACCATTAACCACTAACCATTAATCACTAATCATTAATCCCTAATCACTAATTCTGTTCCACTCCTTTCATTGTCAGCTGTATGCGTTTCCGGTCCATATCTATGCTGAGTACCTTTACGCGTATATGTTGATGAATGGACACTACTTCATTAGGGTCTGATATGAATCTGTCGGCGAGTTGGGAGAGGTGTACCAGTCCGTTTTCCTTGATGCCTATATCGACAAATGCGCCGAAGTTGGTGATGTTTCCTACGATGCCGGGCAATTCCATGCCTTCGCGCAGGTCGCTGATGGTGCGCACGTTCTTATCAAATTCAAATATTTTTATCGGTCCGCGTGGGTCACGTCCGGGCTTGTCCAGCTCTTGCAGGATGTCTTCCAGTGTCGGCATGCCCACGGTGGGGGAGAGGTAGCGTTCCGGATTAATCTTCAGACGCAGCTCCCGGTTGGCTATCAGCTCGGCTACGCTGCAACCCAAGTCCTTTGCCATTTGTTCTACGATGCAATAGCTTTCCGGGTGTACGGCAGTATTGTCCAGCGGATTCTTTGCCTGCGGAATGCGTAGGAAGCCGGCACATTGCTCAAACGCCTTGGCACCCATACGAGGTACTTTCATCAGTTCCTTGCGCGAGGTGAAGGCACCGTTTTCGGCGCGATAGTTCACAATGTTCTGTGCCAGTTGCGGACCCAATCCCGAGATGTAGGTCAGTAGATGGCTGCTTGCGGTGTTCAGGTTGACACCTACCAAGTTTACACAGTTTTCTACGGTCTGGTCCAGTGATTTTTTCAGCTTGGTTTGGTCCACATCATGCTGGTATTGCCCCACACCAATAGATTTCGGGTCAATCTTTACCAACTCTGCCAGCGGGTCCATCAGTCGTCTGCCTATGGACACAGCACCGCGTACGGTGACGTCGTAGTCGGGAAACTCGTCCCGTGCAATTTTAGAGGCCGAATAGATGGAAGCTCCCTGCTCGCTGACGATGAATATCTGTATGTCGCGGTTGAAGCGCTGATGTTTCAAGAACTCCTCCGTCTCGCGGCTGGCAGTTCCGTTACCTATGGCTACGGCATCTATCTTATAAGACTCTATCATCATTTGCAGCTTGGCAAATGCCTCTTTCTGCTTGCTGACCGGAGGGTGGGGGTAGATGTTCTCATTGTGGAGCAGATTTCCTTGTGCATCGAGGCACACAACTTTACAACCCGTACGAAATCCGGGGTCTATACCCATCACACGCTTTTGCCCCAGTGGTGAAGCCAGCAACAACTGACGGAGGTTTTCGGCAAATACCTTGATGGCTTCCTCATCAGCACGTTCCTTACTTTGCGTGGCGAATTCCGTCTCTATGGATGGCTTCAATAGGCGTTTGTAGGAATCCTGCACGGCTTCCGCCACTTGCTGTCCGCAGGGGTTGTTGCTCCGCACGAATTGGCGTTCCAGCCGTTCCACGCACTCCTCATCGTCTGGGCTGATGCTGACTTTCAGCAGGCCTTCCGCTTCGGCACGCCGGATGGCGAGCAGGCGGTGGGAGCTGCATCGCTTCAACGATTCGGAGCAATCGAAGTAGTCGCGGTATTTGGTCGCTTCCTCTTCTTTGCCTTTCACCACCTTGGCGGTCAGTGTGCCTTGGCGGGCAAATGCGTTGCGCACGCTGTTTCGGGCACGTTCGTCTTCGCTAACATGCTCGGCTATGATGTCACGGGCACCTTTCAGTGCATCTTCCACGTTCTTCACGTCTCCTTTCACGTAATTGGCGGCGCGTTCCTCCGGATGAGGCTCACGTTGCAGCATCAGCAGGGTGGCGAGGGGTTCCAGTCCTTTTTGACGGGCTGCTTCGGCACGTGTTTTCCGTTTGGGCTTGTAGGGGAGGTAGATGTCCTCCAGTAGGGTATTGTCCCAAGTCTCCTCGATACGTTTCTGAAGTTCGGTGGTCAGTTTACCTTGTTCCTGTATGGTGTTCAGGATGGTTTCTTTACGTTTGGCGATTTCGTTCAGCTTTTCGTAGTGGGTCTTTATGGATTCAATCTGCACTTCGTCCAGTCCTCCCGTCACTTCCTTTCGGTAGCGGCTGATGAAGGGGATGGTGGCACCATCGTTCAGCAATCCGAGGGTCTGTACTATTTGTTTCTCTGATATGCCGAGGGCGGCAGATATCATGCGGTGGAAATGTTGTATCATCGGTTCTCTCTTTTTATAATGGATGCCAAAAGTACGAAAAACAATCGTCGTACGAAAATAAACCCCATATTCTTGGAAAAATCATTTATTATTGCGAAGTTTGTCAACTATAACGAACTAATAAACAATAAATATGGAAGAAGCTAAAGGTCAATCGATTTTAGATAAAATGCTCACTACATTTATCAATACGTTAGTGAAAGCAGCCGAAAATGAGGCTCAAACACATTTCGGCAAAAACCTTGAGGAGGTATTGAAGCATTTCATGGCAAAAGTGGATAGCGATTTTGAAAAACAATGCCTGCTTTGGTATTTTACAAAAAAAGGTCAAACTATGACCGTGTCGTCAGAAGTCTTTGAGCGGATTGCGAAAGCGGCTGTTGCCTCGCGTGCGGCAAGCGAGAAGCTGTTTTATGGCCCACAGAAGGTAATCATTAAAGGAAAGGTCTATTATTCCCAAACCATCTCTTTCTATGAGAATGATGAATTTGATTATGCCTTGGGCTGTGCGACAATCTTCTTTGATGAGGAGGGCGTTCCCGTAGGCCTGAAGGATATTTATGACTTTAACGAAGCAAAACATCGTGATACCAATGCCGAGAGTGACACCACATTTATGGCTAAATTTGAAAAAGCAAATTTAGCAAAGTCCTACGCCATACTTTATGGCATTAATGACTATGACCTTCATGACTGATGTGTTTCGTACCATATCGTCATGTATCATAGCATTATTCTGCTGTCTGTTACCAGTGTTCTCTATTACGGGGGAGCATCCGATACTGATTATCAGTTCCTATAACCCGGATGCTGGCCGTACTTCCGGCAACATCTCAGACTTTATGGAGGAGTTCCAACGCCTGGGCGGGACAAACACCATCGCATTGGAAAACATGAACTGCAAAAGCTTCTCCGAATCTCCCCTTTGGGAACGGAGGATGGTGGAGCTATTGTCCAAATACCAGGGCGATAACAGTCCGGCGCTGACCGTCCTTATTGGGCAGGAGGCTTGGGCTGCCTATCTTTCTCTGCCCGACTCTATACGCGGCAATACTCCGGTCGTAAGTGCATTGTCCAGCCGTAACGCCATATTGTTGCCGGGCGATACGGTCGACTTAAAGACCTGGATGCCCGAATCCGTCGACTTCTTCACGGATTTCCCCAGTTCGCCTATCAAGGCTGGCTTCGTTTATGAGTATGATGTGGAGGCCAACATCAATATGATAAAGCAGATGTATCCCGGCACCAAGAATATCGCTTTTGTCTCAGACAACAGTTATGGCGGCGTTGCCATGCAAGCCTATGTAGTGAAGGAGATGCAGAAGTTTCCGGAACTCAACCTGATTCTGCTGGACGGACGCGTCCATACCATATATACCATTTGTGACAGATTGCATGAGTTACCGGAAAATACAGCTATATTGATGGGGACATGGCGTGTGGACATGAACGATGGTTACTTCATGCGGAATGCAACCTACGCCATGATGGAAGCAGCTCCCACTTTGCCCACTTTCTCGCTCAGTTCCGTAGGCTTGGGATATTGGGCTGTGGCAGGTGTCGTTCCTGCCTACCGTGCTTTGGGCAAGGAGATGGCAAGACAGTCCTACCGCCTGCTGACCACCCCTCAGGATAGTGAGACCCATATGGAAATCATTCCGAATGAGACCATACTGGACGGTAAACTTGTGAAGGAAAAGAAACTGAATATCACCGGCCTTCCGCAGCCGGTAAAGATGCTGAACGTAACCCCTTCTTTCTACGAACAGTACAAGTATCATATCTGGTCTGTCGGTGCTGTTCTGTTGGTGCTGTTGGGCGGTTTGTTCGTTTCCCTTTACTTTTATTATCATACAAAGAAGTTGAAGGATGAACTGGAGGTATCCGAGGGTGCCTTGCGCGAAGCAAAAGACCGTGCCGAAGAATCCAGCCGTCTGAAGAGTGCTTTCCTTGCCAATATGAGCCACGAAATCCGTACTCCATTGAATGCGATTGTGGGCTTCTCGGACGTGCTGTCTGCCGGAGGAGCCTCGGAAGAAGAACAGCGTGGCTATTTCGAGATTATTAGGACCAACTCTGATTTGCTGCTTCGGTTGATTAATGACATATTGGATGTGTCCCGTTTGGAGGCCGACCGCGTCATCCTTTCTTTGGAGAGCTGCAATGTAGTGCAGATATGCCAGCAGGTAGTAGCTTCCGTGGCCCAGGCACGCAGGTCGACCAATCAATTCTTATTTGAGTGTGAACGTGAGGTAGTGGAGATGCGGACGGATGTGCAGCGTTTACAGCAGGTTGTGATAAATCTGCTTTCCAATGCGGACAAGTTTACAAAAGAAGGTACGATAACCTTGAAGCTGGAGCCGGATACGGCGAGGAATGTTGCAGTATTCTCGGTGACTGACACTGGTTGCGGCATTCCATTGGACAAACAGAAACGGGTGTTCGAACGTTTCGAGAAGCTGAACGAATATGTGCAGGGAACCGGCTTGGGCTTGTCCATCTGTAAGCTGACCGTTGAGAAGTGGGGCGGCGAGATTTGGATAGATCCTGCCTATACGGATGGAGCGCGGTTTATGTTTACCCATCCTATGAACTTATAAGAACCGACAAGAAATAAGGAAATATAATGAAAAGATTTAGTTGTTTTTTTATCTGGATTTTTGTCCTGACAAGCATACTGCCTGCGCAGGAAAGAGAGGTGAAACTGAAAGTCGTACAGACCAGTGATATACACGGCAACTACTATCCCTACGACTTTATACGCCGCCGGGAGGCAACCGGCAGTCTGGCACGTGTGCATGCTTTGGTGCAAAAAGAACGTGAGGCTTATGGCAAAAATCTGATTCTCTTGGACAATGGTGACATTCTGCAGGGACAGCCCACAGCCTATTATTATAATTACATAGATACCGTTGCCCCTCATCTGGCAGCGGAGATGATGAATTTCATGGGGTATAATGCCGGCAATATGGGTAACCATGACGTAGAGACCGGCCGTACCGTTTTCGACCGTTGGGCAGGTGACTGCCGTTTTCCGATATTGGGTGCCAATATTGTGGATACTGCTACCGGAGAAACCCATTTCAAACCCTATGAGGTGCTGGAACGTGACGGAGTGAAAATTGTGGTTCTCGGTATGATAACTCCTGCCATCCCCGTATGGCTTTCAGAGAATCTGTGGAAAGGGCTGCGTTTCGACGATATGGAGGAGACTGCCCGCAAATGGATGAAGATTATCCGTGAGCAGGAAAAGCCTGATTTGGTTATCGGTATGTTCCATGCCGGCCAGGATGCCCAGCTGATGGGAGGCAAGTATCGCGAAAACGCTTCGGTGGAAGTGGCGTGCAACGTGCCGGGATTCGATATTGTCCTGATGGGGCACGACCATGCGCGCGAATGCAAGAGGGTGTGCAACATAGTCGGTGACTCGGTACTGGTGATGGACCCTGCCAGCAACGGTGTCGTTGTGAGTAATGTGGATATAACCTTGAAACTGCGTGATGGTAAAGTTATAGACAAGAAGATAGACGGCATACTGTCCGATACGCAAGACTACGGCGTCAGCGAAGAGTTCATGCAACGCTTTGCCCCCGAAAATGAAGCTGTGCAGAATTTTGTTTCCAAGAAGATAGGTTCCTTTACCGAGACCATCTCCACACGTCCTGCCTATTTCGGCTCTTCCGCTTTTATAGACCTTATTCATGAGTTGCAGTTGGCAATCAGCGGAGCGGATATTTCTTTTGCGGCTCCTTTGTCCTATGATACGGAAATCCGTAAAGGAGACATTTTTGTGAACGATATGTTCAATCTGTATAAGTACGAAAATATGCTTTACACCATGCGTCTGACGGGGAAGGAGATACGCGATGCCTTGGAGATGTCGTATGATTTGTGGACCAATCGGATGAAGTCTCCGGACGACCATATCCTTCTCTTCCGTGAGAAGCGCCGCGAAGGTGCTACGGATAGGGCCTCATTCAAGAATTTCAGCTTCAACTTCGATTCTGCGGCGGGTATTATCTACACGGTGGATGTGACCAAGCCGGATGGGGAGAAGGTAGCCATTCTCAGTATGGCAGACGGTACCCCGTTCGATATGGATAAAATGTATAAGGTAGCGGTGAATTCTTATCGTGGAAACGGTGGTGGCGAATTGCTGACAAAGGGGTCCGGCATCTCGCAGGATGAATTGAAGGAGCGCATCATCCACTCTACGGATAAGGACTTACGCTATTATCTGATGCAGTACATTGAGCAGAAGAAGGTGATTGAACCGCGTGCGCTGAATCAGTGGAAGTTTATTCCCGAAGAATGGGCGGCTCCGGCTTCCAAGCGTGATTATGAGTTCTTGTTTGGCAAAGTTAAAGAATAATTCACTATCTTTGCGGCTCAGAATCTATAGTATAAGTTTTTGGACGTGAAGCAGAAGAAAAGAATTATAGGCGCATTGAGCTTGCTGGTACTGTTTATCATGTACCAGGCAAGCATCACCGCGTTCACTCACGTCCATTATGTGAATGGGGTGCTGATAACGCACTCGCACCCTTTTCATGGCACACATTCTCACTCCCAGACTTCCCTGCTGGTCATCGGGCATTTGTCGGCATTCTGCTCTTCCGGGGCGGATGTGTATGAGGTTCAGCACCCGATGCGTCCTTTGCTGGTCGTGCTCAGCGTCAAACCGGCAACGCCTACTGTTAAGGGGGAAGTGATACGTACCCTTTCCCTTCGCGCTCCTCCCGCTCTTTTTTCATAGTCATTAGGTTTAAAAACGCCTGGATTTTTTGTATGTAGATACCAGGCTTTTTAGTCTCGAATGTCTGGCATTTCAGTGAACGAAGTGCGGCATCTCGGATGATTATCTTTTTTCAGACTTGAATTATTTTTTTTATTTAGAGCGCTAATTTGATGAAACAATACATTTTGGCGTTGGTACTTGCAGTGGTAAGTGCCAGCGTAGCTTTTGCCGTAAATCCTATAAAAGAAGGCAATATGATTTCCGGCCATGTGATAGTGAAAGGTACGGAGGAAAATATACCGTATGCCACGGTTTTGATTATCGGCAGCGGTCAGGGAACGGTTTCCAATGAAGAAGGACAATTTGAGTTCCGCAAGCTTCCGGCGGGAAAATACAAGCTCCGTGTGTCGGCAGTGGGCTACAAGACCCAAGAGAAGGAAGTGACGGTGAGCAAGGACTTTACTGCCGTCATACATTTCCCGATGGAAGAAGAGAGTTTCATGACCGATGAAGTGGTGGTATCTGCCAACCGCAACGAGGTAAGCCGCAAGGCAGCTCCGGTAGTTGTAAATGTGATGAGTACCAAATTGTTCGAGATGGTCAACTCCACCGACCTTGCCAAGACACTGAACTACCAGTCGGGCTTGCGTGTGGAGAATAACTGCCAGAACTGTGGTTTTCCCCAGGTGCGCATCAATGGCTTGGAAGGTCCGTATTCGCAGATATTGATAAACAGCCGTCCCATCATCAGTGCATTGAGCGGTGTGTACGGATTGGAGCAAATCCCCGTGAACATGATTGAACGGGTAGAAGTGGTGCGTGGCGGAGGCTCTGCCCTGTTTGGCGCCAATGCTGTGGGAGGAACTATCAATATTATAACCAAAGACCCCATCAACAATTCCTTCCAGGTATCGAGCATGTTCTCCAATATGGACGGCAAGTCCTGGGAGCAATATATGGGTGGCAATGTGTCGCTGGTTGCCAAAGATAACTCTTACGGCATTGCCTTTTATGAGAGTTACCGCAACCGTAACCCCTACGACCGCGATGGCGATGGCTTTTCCGAGCTGGGCAAGCTGAACATGAATACCTTCGGTTTCCGCGCCTATTACCGTCCTACGCATTTCAGCCGCATCAATCTGGAATACCATACCACTAACGAACTTCGTCGTGGAGGTAATAAATTTGATTTGCAGCCGCACGAGACGGACATCACCGAGCAGACCAAGCATATCATCAATAGCGGAGGCGTGAGCTATGATTTGTTCTGGAAAGAGTACAAGCATAAGATTTCGGCTTACACCTCCATCCAGCACACCGACCGCAACAGCTACTATGGTGCCCAAAAGAACATGAATGCCTACGGCAAGACGAAAGACCTGACCTGGGTTGCCGGCGGCATGTACGTGGGCAATATGGACAACTGCTTCTTTGCCCCCGCCACCTTCACCGGCGGACTGGAATATCAGAACAACTCCCTGCACGACATCATGACCGGCTATCATCGTGACATGGAGCAGGATGTCCGCATTGCCAGCGCCTTCGTGCAGAATGAGTGGAAGATGAACGTACTGACCATGCTGGTCGGCGCCCGCCTGGACAAGCACAACCTGATAGACAAGCTTATTTTCAGCCCCCGCGTCAACCTGCTCTACAAGCCGACAGATGATTTTCAGGCACGCTTGACTTACTCTACCGGTTTCCGCGCTCCGCAGGCATACGATGAGGACTTGCACGTGACGGCAGTAGGCGGCAAGGGAGTCCAAATCAAACTCGCCGATAACCTGAGTGAAGAACGCTCCAACAGTTACAGCGGTTCGGTGGACTGGACTGCCCATCTGGGTCACTGGCAGGCAAACATCCTGGTGGAGGGTTTCTATACAGACCTGCGCCACGTCTTTGTGCTCGAAGATATCGGCAAGAACGAAGTAGGGGATGTCATCAAGGAGCGCCGCAACGGAAACGGCGCACGCGTATACGGTGCCAATCTGGATGCGAAGATTGCCCACGGCAAGGAGGCGCAGTTCCAGCTCGGCTTCACGGCGCAGCGCAGCCGCTATACCCATGAGGAAGCCTGGACGAAGGTGGACGGCAAAGACCTTACCACCAAGCGCATGCCCCGTACACCGGACTATTACGGGTACTTCACTTTCTCCTCGGCACCGGTGAAGAATTTCGACTTCTCCCTTTCCGGCACTTATACGGGAAAGATGATTGTTCCGCACTACGCACCGGAAGATGCTCCCGAGAGTGCCTTCTGTAATATCACTTCAGACCGCATGGAGCATACTCCCCAATTCCTGGACCTGAATGTGAAGCTGAACTACACCTTTGTGCTTCACGACCATATCAAACTCCAGTTGAACACGGGTGTACAGAACATCTTCAACAGTTTCCAGAAAGACCTGGATAAAGGGGAATTCCGCGATGCGGGTTATTTCTACGGACCGACGCAGCCGAGAACCTTTTTTATCGGTTTCAAGATAATGAACTAAAAGTTTCCATTTAAGAATTTTTAGAGCTAAATTCCGCAAAATAGTCCTACATTTGTCGCCAAAGCACAAAAACCATGGATACTAAGAGAATACGGAATGTAGACATTTCCCAGATACATCATTTGCCGATGATTGATTTCATCGGCAATGATTTTGCTATTTTTAATGACATCAAGGACATGCCTTTGAGCTCTTATCCCACCCGTTTGAATGCTGCTTGCCTGACTGTCTGCTTGAAAGGGTGGTGCAAACTGGAACTCAACCTGCAGCAATGTGAAATGCGGGAAGGTATGTTGGGTATTATTCTTCCCGACCAGATTGTTCTGCAACGCGAGCGTTCCGATGATTTTTCCGGTCTTTTCATTGCCGTCTCAAGGGACTTTATGGATATGGTGATACCTACCATGCAACAGCTTTTCCCTATGTTTTTCATGATTAAGGAGCGGCCTTTCGTTCACATCACTCCGGAGGAATCCCAATCGTTTCAGGAGTATCACTCTTTTCTTTGGAGCAAGGTGAAGCTGAAAGACAATCCTTTCCGTAAGGAAATCACTCAGGGGTTGCTGTTGGCTCTTTTTTATGAGATATATAATATCTATCAAGGACATGTCATCCAGGAACGCATTCCCAAAAGCAGGAAGGAAGACTTGTTCGAGCGCTTTATCCGTGCTATTTCCGAGTCCTATAAGGAAGAGCGCAGTGTGTCCTACTATGCTGATAAGATGTTTCTCACTGCCAAGCACCTTTCCACCGTAGTGAAGGAAATCAGCGGAAAGACGGCGGGCGAATGGATTGACAGTCTTGTCGTTTTGGAAGCCAAAGCCTTGTTGAAGTCTTCCGAGCTGAGCATTCAGGAAATTGCAGACGAGCTGCACTTTGCCAACCAGTCGTTCTTTGGCAAGTATTTCAAGCATCACACCGGTATGTCACCTAAAGAATATCGCCGGCAATAGGTTCAATGTGACGGAATAATGTTTATTTTTGCGGTAAAGATTTACCCCCAAAATAAACTATCATGGAAAAAAGAGAAATTGACCTTACTGTTTCCTGCTATGGAAAGGTGAAAGGAGTGAAGTATGACGTTGTCATCCTACCTTGGGGAGCTACGGAGCCCCATAATCTGCATCTGCCTTATCTCACTGATTGTATTCTGCCGCATGATATTGCCGTAGATGCGGCTGCACTGGCTTTGCAGAATTCCGGTGTACGCTGTATGGTGATGCCTCCCGTACCTTTCGGTGCACACAATCCGGGGCAGCGCGAACTTCCGTTCTGCATCCATACCCGCTATTCCACCCAGCAGGCCATTCTGGAAGACATAGTTGCCTCCCTCTATGCACAAGGCATGCGTAAGCTGATTATTCTCAGCGGTCATGGCGGCAACAACTTCAAGGGAATGATTCGTGACCTGGCGTTTGTGTATCCCGATTTTCTGATTATCGCTGCCGATTGGTTCAGCATCGTCCCTCCCAAAGACTACTTTGAGGCTGTTGTCGACGACCATGCCGGCGAGTCTGAGACTTCCGTCATGATGCATTACCATCCCGAGCTGGTGAATTTGGATGAGGCCGGTGACGGGGAATCCAAACCGTTTGCCATTCCTTCCCTGAATGAAAAGGTTGGCTGGGCTCCTCGCCATTGGGATAAGGCTACAGTCGACAGCGGGGTAGGGAACCCCAAAAAAGCTTCTGCCGAGAAAGGAGAACGTTATATGAAACCGGTGGTGGAGAAGTTGTCGAAGCTCTTTACGGAAGTCGGTCAAGGAAGTCTGTATTGATGTACTTGGCTTCCGGCTATATATAAAAATAGGCAATAACCATTGTGGATATTGCCTATTTTTTTAGTGCACCCTAAAAACTAATCTCTTTACTCTTATAAAAACTAATCTTTCTCTATTTAGAGTACAAAATTAGAAGGTTTTTGCGGGTTATGAATTGACATAAGTCAAAAATCTCATTCGGATATTATTTTTTCAAACGTGCCCAAAAGCCCTTCTTTTTCTGCCGGACCGGTTCACTGTTTTCGCGAAACAGTTCTTCGTAGGTCAGCCCGTCATGCACCATGCGGTAGATGCTTCCCCAGTCGGGCAGTCCGCCCAGGTTGCGGTCATCGATAAAGAGATCGGCTTTTACTTTGCGTGAAAAACCGGTGTGTGCGATGTCTTCTTCCGGATAGTCCCGGTTGACGGCATAGAATTCCACACCCCGTTTCCTACACCATTCCACAGCTTCCTCCAGGAGCTTCCCTTCACGTACCGACCATAAAATCAGCCGGTGACGCTCGTTTATCAGCATCTTCAGCGTAGCGGTGGCAAAGGGAATTTCTTCTCCTATCTGGGGATAGCGGTGTTCTACAATGGTACCGTCAAAATCAACGGCTATGGTCATAAATGAATAGCTTTTATTGGTTTCAGACTGTGGAGAAAATTATCCTTGACCGCCTGTGGTGCCGCCTGAGTGCTGGCTGACCGGATTGTTTGAATATTCTTCCTGATGTCCCGTGTAGCTTTTCAGCTCTACTTTTACGTCTTTGCTCTGGTTGCCTACTATTACTTTAAAGGTATATGTTTTCACGCGTACCATGCGCTTGCTGCCATATAGCAGTACATGGTTGCCACTGATACTTGTAGTCAGCTTTTGTTCAATTTCATAAGAACCGTTCGTACCTCCCTCTTCAGTTTCAATGTAGTTGTTGATGTATGTGGCCAGTGCATCGGATGCTCCTGCAGCTTTCAGCGCTTCAGCCGGAGAAACGGTATAGTCCCATCCGTTCTTGATTTTAAGGGTCAGGGTGATATTTTCCAGCGCATCGTAATCTCTGTTCTCAATCTTGATTACCTCGGCTTTTCCATTCACTTCGTTGTAGCCGTCTGCTACACTGGCGGCAGCTTGTTTGGTAAATTTCACTCTAGGTGAATATTTGCCGGCTATCTTCTCGCCTTGCGGAATGGTAATGATGTAATTGTTATTGTTGAATCCTACGGTTTTAGCAGCGGCTCTGGTTGCAGGCGCCTCGCTGGATTCCACTTCCATGTTTTCCGGATCAAAATAGCCCAGGTTGGCATCAGTCGACGGATTGGGAATGGCAATGATGATATCTTCCTTGGCAACAGCGTCAGCCGGCTCTGTCTTGATGGCTACGTTATTTACAGAAGCCTTTGATGCTTCCGGTTGTGTGGAAGTTGCCGGATTGGCCTCACGTGCCTCTTCAAACACGACGGCTGCAATCTTGGTGTTTTCTTCCGTACCTCCGGTGGGTATGTTGATGGTGGCGGCATTCTCCTTTTCCGGATTTTCTATTTTCGGAGCCTCAATGGTGCTTCCGTCAGCCTCCTGCATTTCGCCGAATTCTATGGTTGTTGACATTTTTACATTTACCACCATCAGGCTGTGGTTGGCTGTTCCGTCTGTAAATTCTGCTGTGGCCTCGTAGTCATCATGTCCTTCAGCTGTTACAGTGAGCGTGTAGATGCCGGTTTTGTTCACAGTCAGTGAGTATACGCCTTTTGCATCGGTTGTGGCAGAGTATTCGCCGCTTTTTACGGTGGCTCCTGCCAATGGACCGTTGGCATCGGTAATGGTACCTGCAATGTAGTAGGCTGTTTGACTTCTCAGCGGGTCTTCCACTTCTTCATACTTCTTGTCATCATCGTGGCAAGATGTAAAGACTGTTGTGCTGAAGGTCATTGCAAGCATCAATGCACCTCCTAAAAATAAACTTTTCTTTTTCATAATTTTCGTCATTTGATAAAACTAATCTGTTTAAATTATACTTATTTCGATTTTTCTTTTTGCAGTTCCTTTATAAGGAAATAGCGTATATAGTCCGGCTGGTAGAAGTTGCTGCTTCGGTTTTCGTTAGGGCGTGTACTGTAACTTTTTCCCAGTTGTTTTTCTATGTACTCTCCATCTGCCACCATGCCGTATGCCCATGCAAAGTAGTCAGCCGGCTTTACTCTGAAGAATCCTTTTCTACTCCATTTCTTTCCCGGCAGGGGGATGGCAAAATGAAATCCTCCGTTTATCTCTCCGTCTGTACAAAGGGCATACAAGCCGATGGCATACTCTCCGAAGTGCCGCGTACAGTCTCCTCTCACTCCATAATCACCGTAAATATATCTTCCTGCTTTCAAGTCGAACTGCAAGTTGAGGCGTGGTTCGTAGTACGAAGCATTCAGTGAGGCATTGATACGCTGTTTTCTGCCTATATACCAGCCGTCTTCCCGGGTGATGGCGGAGAAACCGGTGGAGCCTGCCGTTCCGCCCAGTTCCCAGCGTCCGTTGTTGGTGCGGTATTTTATTTCCAGTTGTGCACCATATCTGTTGTTGGTGAAGTTACCCACCGTCATTTTCCCGAAGATGTTGTGCCTGAAGCGTACATCCTGCGATAGAGCTATGATTCCCGGTCTTATCCGTTTCATCTCTCCACTCAGATTGGTGGCTACGGGCAGTATCACTTGTGCGGTCATTTTCCCACCTTTCCACAAAGCTATTTCTACTGCCGGATTCAGGTTGATGGCATACGTATACAGTTCGTCAAACGTATTGTTCTCTAAAAACAAATCGGGGTATATCACCAAATCCACCTTCCAGGCAGACGGCACTTCTTCCTGACCGGCATTTTTCAATGCCTTCATGGCAGGGTCCGTATCTACTGTAATCCCCATTTGCTGATATACTTGTGTCAGGCTGATTTCTCCGTTTCTGTATGCTGCCGTCAGTGTATCCGGCAGATTGATGCAAAGCCTGGGAATCCGGTTTTCCAGTACCACCAATTGCAAATCGCCCTTCGTCTTGCTTCCCAAGCAGGCATCTATGGCTTTGCCCACTCCGGTGTAGGTACTTCTATATACGTTGTTCTCAAAACTTACAGTGGTCATTCCCGGTGTCTGTGCACATCGGATATTTTCCATTCCGATAGCTTTCAAGCTCTCTGTCACTTGGGCATCTGCCATTGCAGAAATACCACAGAACCATATTGCCAGTATCCACTTCAAACCGTTTTTTCTCTTGTTTTTCATCCTATTCTCCAATCCCTTATCTCTCTCTTAGTGCAACAACCTGCATTCATACCGTATTCCTCCCGATATGCTGTTGAATTCTCTGGTAAACACATGGATGGAGAGATGCCTCCATAATCTGGCGGCGGCTCCCACATTGAAACCTTCCGAATCATATTCGGCCATGACAGTCATTTCCCGGCAGAAAGCAGGGGAGTAGCTGATGCCTCCGAAAGGACCGTCCTTTATGCTGTGATCATTCAGTGGGATGTAGTAGCCTGCTGTCACAGCAAGACGGTCACCTTGGGCAATGGAGAAGCCTTTGGTAAGAGCGCCGTAGACAGTGGCAAAATAGTTTGTTCCGGTATTTTTGAAGGGGTCGTCTACACCTATTACTAGACTTGGCCGGTATTTCCCTTCTTTCAATGGTCGTATACGTGCAGTCATCGACCGGTCTTGCTGGAAATATCCTCTTTTCCCGTCATATCGTCTGGTTTTCAATAGTGTGCATCGATAACTTAATTCCACAAACGAGAGGAAGGTCATATTCACGAAATAATTTCCGGTATTGAAGTTGAACGGTGTCATGCCGTCCGGCAGATAATTACCACCTCCCATAAAGGTGCCGGCTTCCTGCATGTCTGCTGTGGGGATATTCAGTTGCCCGGTATTCCCCATGGAGTATTGGGCTTGTACCTTGAGGGCACAGCACAACAAGCAACAGACCATAAGTCCTTGTTTAAAATTCATGCTAATTCTTAATTCTAAAACGTTGTTGTCTGGTGGGTCTAAAGTACGCTACGCTATTGCCGGTCACATGGGGAAGAGGTTCGTGGCAGCATCTGATTTTTTTATATGTGACAAAATTACGTCAAATGTATTTGATATGCAAGAGAAAAATGGGGGAAATAACACTAAACTGTTGTTCCAATAGTGCTATTTTCATATTACCGAGGTGACACACAGCCTCTGTATACTTCTGCCACTTTTTCCGCTATTTTGTTCCAATCGAAAGCCGACAAGTTGTATGTACGTTTTTGGGGTGTCGCTAATTTTTGTTGCAGGTGGCAGGCCAAATCATGCACATTACCTGGTTTGAAGTAATCAGATTCTTTCAAATCTATTAAGTGAGTGGCTGGAATATCACTCACCAGTACATCTAATTGATAACTCATAGCTTCCAATAATACCAACGGGAATCCTTCGTTATACGAAGAAAGCACATACATTCCGGCATGACTATACACTTCGTTAAGTTTCTCGCCAAAGATATACCCTGTAAAGACTACCCGATTGGACTTTATCAACTTCTTAAGGTTTTCTTCGTAATCCGATTCTGCCTCCACACCGCCAACTATCACCAACTTATAGTCGGTATTCAGTTTCTCGAATGCTTGAATCAATACATCGAACCCCTTTTCAGGAGTAATACGTCCCACGCTGATTACATATTTTCCAGGTGTTAATCTCATGCTGCTAATATAATTGCATTTCGAGGTAGGTTGTACATTGGGTATTCCGTTAGGAATATAAACAGACTTCTTTTGTACCTTTTCCGGATATTTTTGCATTTGGAATTTATTCACAAAAATAATTGCCTGTGAGCAATTCAATGCAATACTTTCACTGAATTTCAATATTTTTTTGGCCATCCTTCCCCATTTGGTATGTTCATAATTGGGACTGTGATAGGTAAGTACCACTTTCTTACCAGACAATCTGAGCAATGGGGCAAACAGTGCGGGACCAATGTTATGAATATGTACCACATCACTTTTTCCAAAGCATGCTGATAAGGTAGCCAAAAAAGAGTGAAATACGGCTTCAAATCCTTTTATTTTAGTGGAAGGTAGGTCAATGAACTTTATATTGGGATAAGTCTTATCTGAGTTCACATATGGTTTACGGCGATATACTGTTATTTGATACTTTGCGTTAAATAGTGGGTAGAGTGATTCACAATGTTTTTCCACTCCACCTTGTATCTTTGGAAATCCTCTGGTTCCCAAAACTGAAATTTTCATTGCTATTTCTTATTATTTAATAGTTGTTCATAGAATGGGAGTAGCCGCTTGTAATAACTCTCTTTGCTCATATCTTTGTGGGCAAAACTGATGGCGTTATCACTCATCTGCTGATACACTTCTGCGCTCAAATCCGATGCTTTAGCAATCTTTTCTGTCAATTCAGTTGTATTGTGCGGCTTAAATATATAACCTGTTTTACCCTCATTGATAATTTCGGGGATGCCACCGATACGCGCTCCAATGGCGGGTACACCTTCACAATAAGATTCGATGATTGCCATTGGATTGTTCTCGTACCATTCTGATGGAACTACTACAAAGTAGGCATTCTTCTTCAAATCCATCAGTTCTTGACCGCTCTTATAGCCTAAGAATTCTATATTTTTTATCCCATGCTGCTCTTTATAAGCCTCTAATTGATTGCGCAATGGTCCGTCGCCTACAATTTTCAGTTTGTCTTGAGGTCTGTTCTTAAATGCGTTCATCAGTGTAATAATGCCTTTCTCTTGAGACAAACGACCCAAGAATAAGAAGTATTTCTCTTTTAATGGTATGCGATGTTCACTGATACTTACTGAGAAGTTATGAAGTACAATGTTAGGTAATTCTTTCAATGCAGGCATATACTTTTCGTGCTTTCCTTTAGCAAAGTTACTCACGTAGAGCAAGCCGTCTATGTATTTAGCCGGGTTGAAGAATTTATTTCGGTAGTATTGTTCAGCAGCCATAAAGATACTTAGGAAATAACTGCCTTTAGTACATCTGTTGGTGACACAACGGTAGAAGTGCTTTCCTTGGCATTTTTCACAGACCTCATCCTTTCCGTTTCTGAAACTATAGGCAGGACATACTATACGGTAATCGTGGATAGTGAAAACAATGGGAATATTGTATTTTTTCAATATAGTGAAAATGGAAGGGGAAATTTGTCCCCACAGCAGATGGATATGCGCAATGTCTGGCTTTTCATCAATGATGAGTTGCTCTATTTTGCGAGCTGCATCTGGATAGTAAAAGTAGTTTCGAAGATTAATTACTTGCCTAAACACTCCTTTGCGTGTATCTTTCGATTCAGGGAAGTATTTTTCAAATTTAGAAGGGCGATTCTGCTTCCACTTCAGCGTAAAATATGTCACTTCGTGTCCATTTTGTTCCAGCATATCGCCTGTATTGAAACATACCGTTTCAGCACCTCCTTTATTGTAATTATATACGTCAATTAATAGAACTTTCATGATTAGAAAATTATTGTTCAATGATTGTTTTCAGTGTGTGTATTGACTTTGCTCTCTCTGTAGCAATAATCTTGTTAACTCTTTCAAAATCAATCTTCTTATTGGTCAACGAGAAATCATTGAAATCTGTAACAATACGATCTTGTAAATCTGTGAGATGTAGGAT
>OJJY01000253.1_pt1 | contig 23519 bp, 24 predicted proteins | sample 1596421 | NCBI WGS metagenome assembly OJJY01 (sample SAMEA4350151, study PRJEB24818) | metagenome | biome: human; feature: gut; material: faeces | place: Denmark | collected 2013-09 | reverse complement strand
CGCGTCAGCTGCGCTTGTAGGGTTTGGCGGATTTTTTTCTCCACATCTTCCCCGAACTCCCTGATTCCTTTAGGCATTGATTCGTGAACCTGGCGAGCGATTTGCTCAATTTTTTTCGGGTCAATCATTGTAGTTTCCCTGTACTGATAGGTGTTGAGTGCCATTGTAGTGCGATAAGGGTAAGTCATAAACCAGAATTATGTGAAGCTATGCGTTGCTGCCGCTAATCATTAGCGTTATAGTGAATCCGCTTATTCTCAGGGCGGGGCGAAATTCCCCACCGGCGGTAAATCAACTCAGTTGAAAGCCCGCGAGCGCTTTGGGTGCGAACTCAAAGGACAGCAGATCCGGTGTAATTCCGGGGCCGACGGTTAGAGTCCGGATGGGAGAGAGTAACGATTCTGTCGGGCATGGACCCGCTCACGTTATTTTGGCTATATGCCGCCACTCCTAAGACTGCCCTGATTCTGGTAACCATAATTTTAGTGAGGTTTTTTTTACCATGAATCAGACGCTACTTTCCTCTTTTGGTACGCCTTTCGAACGTGTTGAAAATGCACTGGCTGCGCTGCGTGAAGGACGCGGTGTAATGGTGCTTGATGATGAAGACCGTGAAAACGAAGGTGATATGATCTTCCCGGCAGAAACCATGACCGTTGAGCAGATGGCGCTGACCATTCGCCACGGTAGCGGTATTGTTTGCCTGTGCATTACTGAAGATCGCCGTAAACAACTTGATCTGCCAATGATGGTAGAAAATAACACCAGCGCCTATGGCACCGGTTTTACCGTGACCATTGAAGCAGCTGAGGGTGTGACTACCGGTGTTTCTGCCGCTGACCGTATTACGACCGTTCGCGCAGCGATTGCCGATGGCGCAAAACCTTCTGATCTGAATCGCCCGGGCCACGTTTTCCCACTTCGCGCGCAGGCAGGTGGAGTACTGACGCGTGGCGGTCATACTGAAGCGACTATTGATCTGATGACGCTGGCAGGCTTTAAACCGGCTGGTGTGCTGTGTGAGCTGACTAATGACGATGGCACGATGGCGCGTGCACCAGAGTGTATTGAGTTTGCCAATAAACACAATATGGCGCTCGTGACTATTGAAGACCTGGTGGCATACCGTCAGGCACATGAGCGTAAAGCCAGCTGAAAACCGCTGCTTAAATTACTGCCTTAATCAAGAAACCGAAGTTGTAGCAGGCTTCGGTTTTTATTTTTCCCTGCTATGCAAGATGTTAATTCCGCTTCTCTTTCTATGAGAAAATTTCATTAATATCAGGCATTCTTTTTCATTATGATCAAAATCATATAATTGTTCCGTTATTATGCGACCATATGAATATATCCGAAAAAGGATATGTGAAATTTATGCGCTAAATGTTTAGTATTGTTAAATATTAAGGGTAAAAGGATGTTTATCGCCTGGTACTGGATTGTATTGATTGCTCTTGTTGTGGTGGGTTATTTCCTGCATTTGAAACGTTATTGTCGGGCGTTTCGCCAGGACAGAGACGCACTGCTTGAAGCGCGGAACAAATACTTAAACAGTACGAGAGAAGAGACAGCCGAAAAGGTAGAATAAGGCTTTCGTGAAGCTGGCAGAAGTTGTCCATGCGCTGGACAACTTCTGATGTTGTTTTTAACCAATTCCCGCCGTTTGTAGCAGCACTAAACTGAATCCCATCACTGACATTCCACATAGTACGCCATAGCTGGGGTTATTATTAGGGTCAATCTCTTTGGCGAGCGGCATTAATTCATCAACCGAGAGCGCCACCATAATTCCTGCAACCGCCGCCATGATTGCCGCCATGACCACCGGGGAAATCATGCTACCGAGGATGAACCACGCCAGCACACCACCAAGAATTTCTGCCAATCCAGAAATCCCCGCCCACAGAATTGCCGTGCGTTTAGAACCCGTTGCTGCATAAACCGGGCCTGCAACCGCCAGACCTTCAGGAATATTGTGCAACGCGACGGCCAGTGCGATGCCAAATCCCAGCTCCAGGTTGCTGCTCGCCGTGACAAAGGTGGCAATCCCTTCCGGGAAGTTATGCAGACTGATGCCGAGAGTGAGCAGAATGGCTGTGCGCTTGATCGATTTTGGCAACGGCTGCACCGATTTTTGCATTAAATCCTGCGGATGCGCATGTGGCAACATGCGGTCCAGGCCAAAATAGCCAAGCAGACCGAAGATAAACATTCCATAACCCAACACAGGCGACATTCCTTCAGCTGCTAGTGCGGCAGGAAGCATTTCCATTAATGAGATGAGCAACATGATCCCCGCCGCAAATCCTAGCGAAAACGCCAGTAAGCGGTTCGAGGGTTTTTGCCCGAGAACGCCGAGAAACGCGCCAATAAACGTGGCTGCCCCCGCCAGTATGGTCAGAATGAGAGGTACTGACATCGACAACTCCTTATAAATCTTCACCTTCAGGCAGATCGTCAAAATAACTGATGATCATCATCATTGTTATCCGGGTTCTTACTCCGCCGAACAAGCGTATTGTGAGGATATCAAAATGACACCTTTAGTTAAGGATATCATCATGTCTTCAACACGTATGCCAGCATTGTTTTTAGGTCACGGTAGTCCGATGAACGTGCTGGAAGATAATTTGTATACCCGCAGCTGGCAGAAGTTGGGGATGACATTGCCACGCCCGCAAGCGATTGTGGTGGTTTCGGCTCACTGGTTTACCCGTGGAACAGGAGTGACCGCGATGGAGACGCCGCCCACGATTCATGACTTTGGTGGCTTCCCGCAGGCGCTGTACGATACGCATTATCCTGCTCCGGGTTCGCCTGCGCTGGCACAGCGTCTGGTTGAGCTGTTAGCGCCGATCCCGGTGACGCTGGATAAAGAAGCTTGGGGCTTTGACCACGGTTCCTGGGGCGTGCTGATTAAGATGTATCCTGACGCGGATATCCCGATGGTGCAGTTGAGTATCGACAGTAGCAAACCTGCCGCCTGGCATTTCGAAATGGGGCGCAAACTCGCGGCGCTGCGTGATGAAGGAATAATGTTGGTCGCCAGCGGTAACGTGGTGCATAACCTGCGCACAGTGAAGTGGCACGGTGATAGTTCACCGTATCCGTGGGCGACGTCGTTTAATGAGTATGTGAAAGCGAATCTGACGTGGCAAGGGGCGGTAGAGCAGCATCCTCTGGTGAATTATCTCGACCATGAAGGTGGCGCGTTATCGAACCCAACGCCAGAGCACTATCTGCCGTTGCTGTATGTCTTAGGTGCGTGGGATGGGCAGGAGCCAATTACCATTCCGGTCGATGGTATAGAAATGGGCAGTTTAAGTATGCTGTCGGTGCAGATAGGTTAACAATTACCGGATGGCGAATGCCATCCGGCATCATTGATTACTCAACAAAAATATGTGGATAAAACCGAGACATATCCTGGGTGATCAACGCACGGTCTTCACGAATGCCAATTCCGGCGGGTTGATCGTTCACCAGCCAGCTACCAATCAGCATATAGCTGTCGCCGAATTTCGGTAACGGGTGGAATTGCTGAACAATCATCCCTTCTTCGCCATACGGACCTTCCGCTGCTTCAATGGTTTTGCCGTTTTCAATGATCGACACGTTTGCGCCTTCACGGGAGAAGATCGGTTTAACCACATATTTTTCCATTTGCGGATGATCATCTTCCGCAAAATAAGCGGGCAGCAGGTTCGGGTGATTCGGGAACATCTCCCACAGTAGCGGTAGAAGTGCCTTGTTGGAGATAATGCTCTTCCACGCCGGTTCCAGCCAGCGTACGCCTGCATCCTCCAGCTTGGTGGAAAACATCTCACGCAACATAAATTCCCACGGATACAGCTTGAACAGGTTGGAAATTACCTGATCCTGTAAATCCGTGAACTGACCTTTTTCACCTAACCCGATATCATCGATGTAGAGGAACTCAGTAGCAATTTCAGCTTCCGTTGCGCAGTCCTGCAAATACTGAATGGTTCCGCGATCTTCCACCGTGTCGCGACAGCAGGTGAGATGCAGCAACTGGAAGCCATACTGTTCACGCAGCTCAACGAAGCGATCGATCAGTTTTTCTTGCAGACTGTTAAACTGGTCGCTGCCCTCCGGCAAGTTACCGGCGTTAAGCTGATCTTCCAGCCAGATCCACTGAAAGAACGCCGCCTCGTATAGTGACGTTGGCGTATCGGCGTTATTTTCCAGCAGTTTAGGTTCGCCAGTGCCATCCCACGCCAGATCAAGACGCGAATAAAGCGATGGCTGGTGCGTCAGCCATGACTGGCGCACAAAACTCCAGGTGTGTTTTGGAATGCGGAATTTGGTCATCAGCTCATCGCTGGCGATCACTTTTTCCACCACTTTCAGGCACATCTGGTGCAGTTCGGCGGTGACTTCTTCCAGCTTTTCAACCTGGGCGAGGGTCAACTTGTAGTAAGCATCTTCACACCAGTACGGCTCGCCGTACATGGTGTGAAAATTGAAACCGTATTCGTGGGCTTTCTCACGCCAGTCCGGGCGCTCAGTAATACTGACTCTTTCCATCGGTATCAGCCACCCATTGAACGAGAAGAGGTACCGGTTGCGCTACGCTGCATAGTGCTTTGTTTGGCAACAGATTCACCAAAACCGCCACGGGTAACGGTAGTGGTGGTCGCCGGTTTTGGTGCCATTGCCGTCTTCGGTACGGTCATGGTGCGGCCTGGCTGGGCTGCGCCATAGTTTTTACCCGTCGCGTCGGTATATTTACCGTAAGCCGGACTGGCTGGGTTTTTCGAGGAGAACAGCGGCTGCTGTGCAAATCCCGCGCCGCCGCCCATCAGACGCCCCATCATGTAACCGGCCATCAGCGGCATCCAGAAACTCCCGCTGGATTGCTGAGCCTGCGTCTGGTTTTCTGGTGCCATGCCAGCCTGGGCTGGTGCTTGCTGGCACTGACCCTCACCAAATTCAGCAACACAGTCTTCACGGGTGGCGTATTTCGGCGCAGTACGTTCGGCTTCTTTCAGCGCATTGTTGTACGCGGTGGTACATTCGGCGCTTTTGCCCGGGTTTGCAGCTGAACAGTCGTCAGCATTTTGATAGAGAGACACTGTTTCATCACTCTTTTCACAGCCAGCCAGCATAAAAACAGTGGCAACCGCGAGAGCGACTGGTGTCAGATGGCGTGCGCTCCAGTTTTTGCGGAACGATGCGTGGCGTATGGATTTTGTCCGTTTCATTTTTGTCTTCCGGGACCAGTGGTAAATACCCATCAGAATAGAGGATGGCTGGTCGAAATTGAAGCGAGAAGGGGGAAGAATGCGGCAGATAACCCGTATCTTTACGTTGCCTTACGTTCAGACGGGGCCGAAGCCCCGTCGTCGTCATCAGTTACGGAAAGGGTTATGACCGTTACTGGTGGTAGTGCGTGCGGATGTTTGCTGAACGACGGGTGCCGGGCTATCAGGCGCATAACCATCAGCAATAGCATTCTGTTCCGGCGTTTGCGGGGCAACGTTTTCCGGATTAGTGGAAACCGGTTTGCTCAGCGCATTGTTCAGTGCCAGCAGATCCTGCTCGTTCAACGTACCCAGGGCTGACTTAATATTCAGCTGATTAATCAGGTAGTTATAACGAGCATTCGCCAGCTCTTGCTTGGCGTTGTACAGCGTGGTGGTCGCATCCAACACATCAACAATGGTACGCGTACCGACCGAGTAGCCCGCTTCCATCGCGTCTAATGAGCTTTGAGCGGAAACTACGGCTTGTTTGTAGGCGTTAATACTACTGATAGAAGCATTAATGTTGTTGAAGGAGGAACGTACGGTTTGCACGACGCTACGATGCGCGCTTTCCAGTTGCTCGCTGGCACCAACAAAGTTGTACTGTGCCTGTTTCACCTGCGAGTTAACCATTCCGCCCTGATAAATCGGCAGCGAGAAGCTCAGGCCAACTTTGTTCTGGCCCATATTGCTATCGTCATACTGGGTACCAGCGGCACCACGGGTTTTCGAACCGCTATAAGAGGTGTCAGAAATCCCGGTAGAAGCCGTTAAATCCAGCGTCGGTAAGTGACCATCCTGCGCCTGGCGAATTTGCTCGCGCGCCAGGTCCTGGCTCAAGCGTGCCTGTAACAGCGACAGGTTGCGTTTTTCGGCTTCTTTCAGCAGCGCGTTAACCGGCTGTGGTTTGTCGGTTTTAAAGTTTTCGACATTCAGCGCCGCCAGTTCCGGATAGTAGTTACCAGTGATCTGGCGCAGTTGCTCTACCGCGTTATCAAGGTTATTACGTGCGGTCACTTCGTTCGCCAGCACGGTATCGTACTGTGCGCGGGCGTTCTGCACGTCGGTGATCGCTACCAGGCCCACGTTAAAACGTTGGGTGGTTTGATCTAATTGACGGTAGATCGCTTCTTTTTGTGCCTGTGTATAGGAAAGAACGTCAATAGCATTCAACACGTTGAAATAAGCGGTCGCGGTGTTGAGGATCAAGGTTTGCTGATCGGTCTGATATGTGACGTCCTGAATCCCTGCTGCTTTTTCCTGCAGCGTTAACGCACGCCATTTCGACATATCAAAAATGGATTGAGTTAACTGCAGGGACGCACTGGTCGCGTTAGAGTTGATGCCGTTCGCGTCGCGGTAGCCGTTGCTATAGGTGTAATCTGCACCTAAACCTAGCTGTGGCAGTAATGGACTGCGCGCTTCATTAATTTTTTCAAAGGCAGCATCACGATCGGCGGCAGACTTACGCAATTCCGGGTTACTAAGGCGTGCTTGCTGATAAACTTGCATCAGGTTCTCGGCCTGGCTCAACGAACTGAACCCAGAAAGGCTCAGGCCGATAAGAATGGGGAGCAATTTCTTCATTTGCATTCCTTGTGGTGAAGCAGTATTTAGCGCGATCAAACTGTAAAATTATTGCGGATTCTAGCAGAAGCCGCTACCGCAAAAGGTTGGCGTTACGTGCCATAGGGCGTTAATGTGCCTCAATTTAACACATGACTGCTCAAACGGCAGTCAAACGTCGCTGAAATTCACATTTAATTCACTATTAGTGCCAGGACATTAACAATGCTTAAGCCAGACAACCTGCCCGTTACATTTGGCAAAAACGATGTAGAAATTATTGCACGAGAAACACTTTATCGCGGCTTTTTTTCATTAGATCTTTATAGATTTCGTCATCGTCTATTCAACGGGCAAATGAGTCATGAGGTACGGCGGGAAATTTTTGAGCGCGGTCACGCCGCAGTCTTGCTACCCTTTGACCCAGTGCGTGATGAAGTTGTGCTGATTGAGCAGATTCGAATTGCCGCGTACGACACTAGCGAAACCCCCTGGCTACTGGAGATGGTTGCCGGGATGATTGAAGAGGGTGAAAGTGTGGAAGATGTTGCCCGTCGCGAAGCGATTGAAGAGGCGGGGCTGATAGTCAAACGGACCAAACCGGTGTTAAGTTTCCTGGCAAGTCCGGGGGGCACCAGTGAGCGTTCGTCAATTATGGTGGGCGAAGTGGACGCCACGACCGCAAGCGGTATTCACGGTCTGGCTGATGAAAACGAAGATATTCGCGTTCATGTGGTAAGCCGGGAACAGGCATACCAGTGGGTAGAAGAGGGGAAAATCGACAACGCAGCGTCGGTCATCGCTTTGCAATGGCTGCAGCTGCATCATCAAGCGTTAAAAAATGAGTGGGCATAAATGAAGCGTTACACACCTGACTTTCCTGAAATGATGCGCCTGTGCGAGATGAACTTTTCACAATTGCGCCGTTTGTTACCGCGCAATGACGCACCCGGCGAAACTGTAAGCTATCAGGTGGCAAACGCACAATATCGGCTGACGATTGTGGAATCGACCCGATACACTACCCTGGTGACAATAGAACAGACTGCGCCCGCGATCAGTTACTGGAGCCTTCCGTCAATGACGGTGCGTCTGTATCATGACGCGATGGTGGCTGAAGTGTGTTCAAGCCAGCAGATTTTTCGCTTCAAAGCGCGGTATGATTATCCTAATAAAAAGTTGCATCAACGCGACGAAAAGCATCAAATTAACCAGTTTTTAGCGGACTGGTTGCGATACTGTTTAGCACATGGAGCGATGGCGATTCCGGTTTACTAGCGTCGTGAAACCTAAGGACACCATTTGGAAAGCCTGTTAACCCTTCCTCTGGCTGGTGAGGCCAGAGTCAGGATTTTACAAATTACCGATACTCACCTGTTTGCACAAAAGCACGAAGCCCTGTTAGGGGTAAATACCTGGGAAAGCTACCAGGCGGTGCTGGAGGCGATTCGTCCACACCAGCACGAATTCGACCTGATTGTCGCGACAGGTGATTTAGCGCAGGATCAATCCTCTGCGGCCTATCAGCATTTCGCTGAAGGCATCGCAAGTTTTCGTGCGCCCTGCGTCTGGCTGCCTGGCAACCACGATTTCCAGCCCGCGATGTACAGCGCGTTACAGGATGCGGGTATCTCCCCGGCGAAGCGGGTGTTTATTGGTGAGCAATGGCAAATCCTGTTGCTGGATAGCCAGGTGTTTGGCGTGCCGCACGGTGAGCTGAGCGAGTTTCAGCTTGAGTGGCTGGAACGTAAACTGGCCGATGCGCCAGAACGCCATACGTTGCTGCTGCTGCATCATCATCCGCTACCTGCGGGTTGTAGTTGGCTTGATCAACACAGCCTGCGTAACGCGGGCGAACTGGATACCGTGCTGGCGAAGTTTCCGCACGTCAAATACTTGCTGTGCGGTCATATTCATCAGGAGCTGGATCTCGACTGGAACGGTCGCCGCCTGCTGGCAACGCCGTCGACCTGTGTGCAGTTTAAGCCGCACTGTTCCAACTTTACGCTGGACACCATCGCGCCCGGCTGGCGTACTCTCGAGTTACATGCTGATGGCACGCTGACCACCGAGGTGTATCGCCTGGCGGACACACGTTTCCAACCTGATACCGCTTCAGAAGGCTACTGATGTCTACGCTTCTTTATTTACACGGTTTCAACAGCTCGCCGCGCTCTGCAAAAGCGAGCTTGTTAAAAAACTGGCTGGCGGAACATCACCCTGACGTTGAGATGATCATTCCGCAGTTGCCGCCGTATCCTTCCGACGCGGCAGAGCTGCTGGAATCCATTGTCCTGGAACATGGCGGCGATTCGCTGGGTATTGTCGGTTCGTCACTGGGGGGATATTACGCCACCTGGTTGTCACAATGTTTTATGCTGCCCGCAGTGGTGGTAAACCCGGCGGTGCGCCCGTTTGAACTGCTGACGGACTATCTCGGTCAGAACGAGAACCCCTACACCGGGCAGCAATATGTGCTAGAGTCACGCCATATTTACGATCTCAAAGTCATGCAGATTGACCCGCTGGAAGCGCCGGATTTGATCTGGCTGCTGCAACAGACGGGAGATGAAGTGCTGGATTACCGCCAGGCGGTGGCGTACTACGCTTCCTGCCGCCAGATTGTCATAGAAGGCGGCAACCACGCATTCACGGGCTTCGAAGATTATTTCAACCCGATCGTCGATTTTCTTGGTCTGCACCATCTCTGACGATCAACTCGAATTACTAACTTAAACCATGACGCAAACTTATAACGCTGATGCCATTGAGGTACTCACCGGGCTTGAGCCGGTTCGCCGCCGTCCGGGGATGTATACCGATACCACTCGCCCTAACCATTTGGGGCAAGAAGTCATTGATAACAGTGTGGATGAAGCACTGGCGGGTCACGCAAAACGCGTGGACGTTATTTTACATGCTGACCAGTCGTTAGAAGTTATTGACGATGGGCGCGGGATGCCGGTGGATATTCACCCGGAAGAGGGTGTACCGGCGGTTGAACTGATTCTTTGCCGTCTGCATGCAGGCGGTAAATTCTCTAACAAAAATTACCAGTTCTCTGGCGGCCTGCATGGCGTGGGGATTTCGGTGGTTAACGCCCTGTCGAAGCGCGTAGAAGTTAACGTGCGCCGCGATGGTCAGGTTTATAACATCGCCTTTGAAAATGGCGAAAAGGTGCAGGATTTACAGGTTGTCGGCACTTGCGGTAAACGCAATACTGGTACCAGCGTGCACTTCTGGCCGGATGAAACCTTCTTTGACAGCCCGCGTTTTTCTGTTTCACGCCTGACACATGTGCTGAAAGCCAAAGCGGTATTGTGCCCTGGCGTTGAGATCACTTTTAAAGATGAGATCAACAATACCGAACAACGCTGGTGCTATCAGGACGGTCTGAATGATTACCTGGCGGAAGCGGTAAATGGTCTGCCGACGCTGCCGGAAAAACCGTTTATCGGTAATTTCGCTGGTGATACTGAAGCTGTGGACTGGGCGCTACTGTGGCTGCCGGAAGGCGGTGAACTGCTGACCGAAAGCTACGTCAACCTTATCCCAACGATGCAGGGCGGTACGCACGTTAACGGTCTGCGTCAGGGCCTGTTGGACGCGATGCGTGAGTTCTGTGAATACCGCAACATTCTGCCGCGCGGTGTAAAGTTGTCGGCGGAAGATATCTGGGATCGCTGCGCCTATGTGCTGTCAGTAAAAATGCAGGATCCGCAGTTTGCCGGGCAGACCAAAGAGCGTCTCTCTTCGCGTCAGTGCGCGGCATTCGTTTCGGGCGTGGTGAAAGATGCCTTCATCCTGTGGCTGAACCAGAACGTTCAGGCGGCGGAGTTGCTGGCAGAGATGGCGATTTCCAGCGCCCAGCGTCGTATGCGTGCGGCTAAAAAAGTGGTGCGTAAAAAGCTGACCAGCGGCCCGGCGCTGCCTGGCAAACTGGCTGATTGTACCGCGCAGGACCTTAACCGTACCGAACTGTTCCTCGTGGAAGGTGACTCCGCAGGCGGATCTGCCAAGCAGGCGCGCGATCGCGAATATCAGGCGATCATGCCACTGAAAGGTAAGATCCTTAACACCTGGGAAGTCTCTTCCGACGAAGTGCTGGCTTCGCAGGAAGTGCACGATATTTCGGTAGCGATCGGTATCGATCCAGACAACGACGATCTGAGCCAGCTTCGTTATGGCAAAATCTGTATCCTCGCAGATGCGGACTCTGATGGTCTGCACATTGCCACGCTGCTCTGCGCTTTGTTTGTAAAACATTTCCGCGCGTTGGTGAAACACGGTCACGTTTACGTCGCACTGCCACCGCTCTACCGTATTGATCTCGGGAAAGAGGTTTATTACGCGCTGACGGAAGAAGAGAAAGAGGGCGTACTTGAGCAATTAAAACGCAAGAAAGGCAAGCCGAACGTCCAGCGTTTTAAAGGTCTGGGGGAAATGAACCCGATGCAATTGCGCGAAACCACGCTTGATCCGAACACTCGCCGTCTGGTGCAGCTGACTATCGATGATGAAGACGATCAGCGTACTGACGCGATGATGGATATGCTGCTGGCGAAGAAACGCTCGGAAGATCGCCGCAACTGGTTGCAAGAGAAAGGCGACATGGCGGAGATTGAGGTCTGATAATCCTCCCGCCAGAAGAATAAAACATAGCCCGGTATACAAGTGTATACCGGGCTTTTTTGATCAAAATTCCATTTTCACCGTGAATTGCACTTCACGCGGATCGCCAATCTGATTCCCCAGATTATTTGTGGCGATGGAAGAGGTGTAATACGTTTTATCAAACAGGTTTTTGACGTTTAATTGCAGTGTGACCGGATACTGCAATTTCATTTTGTATGCGGCGAAGGCATCGGCAACGAAATAGCCTGGCAGATAATAGTCAGCCCCATTGGTTGCCGAACGACTGCTTACGCCATGTCCACCACCGCCAAACGTCAGTGTGTTATTGCCTGGCATGTTATGAATGTCATAGGTCAGGAATAGCGAACCGGTATGACGAGGAACATTCGGCAATGGTTTCCCTGCATAATCAGGATCTTCCAGAACCTTAGCATCGGTATAGCCGTAGCTGGCAATGATATTAATGTTTTCAGTTAATGCTCCCGCAAGGTCGACTTCTACCCCTCTTGAACGAACGCGGCCTGCCGTTTTGGCGATGGTTTCATCACCAATACTTTCGGTATACAACACGTTACGTTTATGGATATCAAACAGCGCAATATCTGCGGTTATACCATCGAACAGCTCGAATTTTGCCCCGACTTCGTAAGCATTAGATGATTCCGGTGGAAGATCTCCGATGTAGCTGGCAATTGACGATTGCGGCATAAATGTTTGCGAATAATTAGCAAATAAGGATACCGATGGCGTCAGTTTGTAGACTAACCCCAGTTTGGGCGTCCATTGTTCATCGCGGCTGTCAGTATTGACATTAAAAGGACGGCCTTTACCCGCATACTGCGTGTAATACTGATAGCGGATCCCGGCGACGGCAATCCAGTTATCGGTCAGATAGAGCGCGTCCTGTGCATAAGCTGAGTAGCTCTCCTGTTTGATCGTCTGATCGCTGTCCGACGCCGAAACCGTTGTGCATTTGCTGGTATTGCCATAAACAGGGTTGTAGATATTGAAATCTTTAGCGTTTTTACAGCGAATCATATCTGTGCGCAGAAGATCATAATATTCATATGACACCCCACCCAGAATCTCATTATAGAACCCAGCAATATCAACATTCCCTTGCAGATCCGCACGAGTAGAATGCATACGCTGGGTAGATCCCTGAGTTGCATCAACACGCCGTGTCAGCGTTCCTGTCGTTGCATCATACGCGGTAACGCGAGCCTGATTGTCGCTGTATTTATCCTGGCTGTAGCTGTAATCAAAGCGCGCTGTCCACTGGCTATTGAGATGATATTCTGCGTTGAGTTGCGCCAGATCGGACTGACCATCTGTAATATTAAACGGTTCGTCAAAACGTATTTTTCGATCAACGTTTACGGGCTGTTTCGTCGTAAGGTCGAAAATCGTTCCACGATCGAACGGAGTTTTATAGTCCCGATGGGAATAGAGCATGGTTACTGTTGCATTATCACCAAACCAGGTGAGTGACGGGGCAATAAATGTACTGCGCTCTTTACCGAAGTTTCGCCAGTAATCTTCATCCTGCACTTCCCCCGTCAGGCGGTATGCCAGCTGAGTGCCTTCAATGGGACCTGTGATATCAAGTTGCCCAGTGCCTCCGCCAAAACTGGAGGACGTGGCTGAGACAGAACCATGGAATGTTTTTTCCGGGCGCTTGGTCACGACGTTAATCAATCCACCAGGATCGAGAATGCCATACAGCGTGGAGGCCGGACCTTTTAGCACTTCCACACGTTCTGTGGCGGCGTTGAAACTGCGAGGAAGTACAGTTCGCAGGCCGTTGGTCATGATGGAGCCATCCCGGTTAGCACCAAACCCACGACGTACAAAGGCGTCCTGAGTTCCGCCTAATGTATTGGTCTGTACCACGTTACTGACGTTATAAAGCGCTTCATCCAGCGTCGTTGCATTCTGATTTTCCAGAACCTGATCGCTAACCGTATTGACCACCTGCGGGATATCCAGCATCGGCATATCGGTTAATGTCGCCGTGGAAGTGCTCAGAGGTTGATAACCATCGGTCGCCTCAGTTGCGGTATTTGCATCCGCTGTAACAGTGATTGTTTCGCCATCTTTGGTCGTTGCAGTGTCGGTTGCATGAATCATTGGTGCTGCAAAGAGCAGTGAAAAGAGCGCCCGACCTTTGATTCCTGAGAATGAAGGTGTGAACTTAGCCATTTAGTCTGTTATCCCAAAAACTCACGGATTGTCGTGAGTGAAAATTGTTTTTTGTTGCTCACTAAGCACTATCCGTTTGTTATTTCACCATCGGATATGTAATTGAGAATCATTCAACCATGCGATAATGTAGTAGTAAATGAGAAATAACAAAAAATTGCTACATGTGTTTTTATGAGAGGTTAATGCAATTCAATTGATGGTAATTTATTAATATTTAATGATTTTATTTTTATCTTTAAAAATATTTCACCTGTTATTTACCTTGTTTTTGTATGGCTTTTAACTTCTTGACTACTACATTTTGTGGCGTCAAACTCTCAAAGGAGAATGAGTTTTATTTTTGTTTGTCTTTGATTAAGTTGGCGTACACGTGGCACATAACGCAAAAGGGCAGGGGCTGATCCTCGACAATGTTTCTGCCGGGTATCACAAGAAAATCATTGTTGATGGTGTTTCTTTCTCCGTTCCCACAGAAAAAATGACCGTTCTGGTTGGGGCAAACGGCTGTGGAAAGTCGACGTTGCTCAGCACCATTGCACGTATCTTGCAACCCATGGGCGGCTCAATATTGCTGGATGGTAAAGCGATTCACGAGCAACCAACGAAAGCGTTATCCCGTAGACTTGGGATCTTGCCGCAGTCGCCATTATTGCCGGAGGGCTTAACCGTTTATGAACTGGTGTCGCGTGGGCGTTTTCCCTGGCAAAATTTCATACGTCAATGGAGCGACGCCGACGAGCAGGCGGTAGAAGAGGCCCTGAAATTAACCGGTACGCAGGAGTTTGCTCATTTACCTGTTGAAAAACTCTCTGGTGGGCAGCGCCAGCGTTGCTGGATTGCGATGGTGTTGGCGCAAAAGACGCCTTATATCCTACTGGATGAACCCACAACCTGGCTTGATTTACGTTATCAGGTTGAAATTCTTGAGTTATTACATGATTTAACGCGTCATCACGGGCGTACAGTCGTCGTGGTGTTGCATGATCTGAATTTTGCCGTCAATTATGGTGATACGTTGATATTTTTACGCCAGGGGAAAGTGGTGCGTGTGTTGAATGAGGTGGAGCATTGCACGCCTGAGCTGGTAAAAGCTGTCTTTGACGTTGATGTTCACGCATCAATAAATCCTCTGACGGGAAAGCCGTTCTTCATGCCGTTTCGTGGTGTAGAAAAAGTATGATGCGCACAGGGCTGGTTACTGTAATTTTCCTCACCTTACTGCTGGTGGGATGCGTGGTATATCCAGGGATTGGTGCCCGATTTATTGCACCACAAACGGTGTTGCAGGCATTTCTTCATTTTGATCCGCAAAACTTCGATCACAACGTAATTGTAAGACTCCGTTTGCCGCGTTTAGCGGCAGCATTGCTTACCGGTGCTTCTCTTGGTGTTGCCGGTGCTTTGTTGCAGGCTGTCATTCGTAACCCATTGGGGGAGCCCCATATTTTAGGCTTAAATGCCGGAGCCGCTCTTGCTGTCGTTGCCGCCAGTGCGCTTGGACTGGCCTTTCCGGCTGGACGCCCACTGCTGGCATCTACGGGGGGCGCGTTATTGTTCCTGTTGATATTGCTGCTTTCCTCCGCAGGGCGTTCAGGGTTAACGCCAATGAAAGTTACTTTATGCGGCGTGGCGCTATCGGCGTTCGTGTCCTCAATAACGGCTGCAATCCTGATTCTTGACGAACAAACACTGCTGGCGATGCGGACATGGCTAGCAGGTGATTTAGCGGGGCAGGATTGGGTGACGCTGGGTACGTCCGCCTGGTTTTCTCTGGGGGGATTTGTGTTAGCCATTTACCTTGCGCCCTCTCTTAACATGTTGGCACTGGGTGATCGCATGGCGCAGGGGCTGGGCGTCTCGGTACTCCGCACGCGAACATTCACCCTGCTTGCGATCGCGTTGCTCTGTGGCGCAGCCGTATCGATTGCTGGCCCCATTGGTTTTGTCGGCCTGCTAGTACCGCAGATTGTCCGGCGTCTGGTATCAGCGGATCTGCGCGTTCTGCTCCCTCTTTCAGCTTGTGTCGGCGCGCTTTTGTTATTACTGGCAGATATTATTGCTCGGACGCTTTTCACGCCCCATGAGTTAGCGACCGGTGTCATGACGGCGTTAGTTGGTGCGCCTGTTTTTGTCATTATGGCGACGAGGATGTTCAAATGAGTCGGATAATGAACGTCGGGCTACGTCCACTACGTGTTGGTAAGTTTTCGACACTGGTACGCCCTAAAAATCTGGTGTTGCTTGGTGGGCTGTTTCTGTTTGCGGTTGGAATACTGATATTCGGTCTGATGCATGGTTCTTTTTCTGTCTCGGCATCGGAAGTAGGACGAGCGTTGTTTGCTCCAGAAAACGTAAGCACAGACGCACGTTATATTGTGCAGGATATTCGCTTGCCGAGAGTCATCATGGCATTGCTATGCGGAGCCATGTTAGGTATGGCGGGGGCCGCGATGCAATCCATTGCGCGTAACGGCCTTGCCGATCCTGGTTTAATCGGCGTCAAAGAAGGATGTAGCGTGGCGGTGCTGTGGCTGATTTTCCAGTTTCCAATGCTGGGAATGTTCTGGCGTCCAGTGGCTGGTCTTGCTGGTGGCTTGTTGGTGGCTTTAATCGTGATTTTTTGTGCACGCGATATTTCCCGCCCGCGATTTGTTCTGATTGGTATTGGTGTTTCCTGGTTTTTTGCCGCCGGTATCGGTGTATTTATGACCACTGCAGATGTTCGAGATGTACAAACTGCATTGATGTGGTTATCGGGAAGCCTGCATGCAGCTAACTGGATGTTAGTCGGTATTTCAGCCTGTTGGATGTTGCCAGCCGCTCTTTTATTGCTGTTCACCGCCAGGACGGCGGATATCGCTCTGCTTGGTCATCAGGTTGCAACCGGGTTAGGGGTGAATAGTTCTCGTCTGGCGTTGTTACGTGTCGCCGCACCAATAATCCTGACAGCCGTCTGCGTTTCGTGTGTTGGTAACATCGGTTTTGTCGGATTGATAGCACCCCATATATCACGTTTTATTCTACGTGGCGGGCAGACAACATTACTGCTGGGGAGCGCGGTATCGGGGGCGTTGTTAGTTATTCTGGCGGATAGCATTGGTCGTTTGGCTTTTTTGCCTTTGCAACTGCCTGCAGGAATCATTATCTCACTGATTGGTGGGCCATTTTTTTTGCTACTGCTCTGGCAGCGCAGGAACAGTTTTTAATGGGAGTTGTATGCGTTTATTTTTTTCTCTGCTGATACTGTTGTCATTCTTTGCCCGCGCGACAGAACCTGTTCAGGTCTTTACTGATGATTTAGGGCGCAAAGTCACTGTTCCTGCTCATCCAAAGAGAATTGTCTCTTTACACGATCTTGATATCACTATTCCTCTGATTGAGCTCGGTGTACCTCCTGTCGCCAGCCACGGGCGAACCCGGCCTGACGGTAGCCATTTCATTCGATCAGGCGCGTTATTGACAGGTGTCGACTTTGATAATTCATCGATCGCTTTTATTGGCACCGCTGATATTGATATTGAAGCGATTGTGGCGGCAAAGCCTGACCTGATTATCACAGAACCGACCCGTAATACGCCCATTGAACAACTGGAAAAAATTGCGCCCACGGTGAGCATTGATCATCTCAAAGGAGGCGCGCCAGAAATCTACCGCAAGCTGGCAGAACTGACAGGAACGCAGTCGCAGCTGGCGATACTTGAACGCCGCTATCAGGCACAAATCAATGCGCTGAAGGCGACGCTGGACAGCCAAAAAATAACGGTATCGGTGATTCAGGCAAATCAGGGAAAAATTAATGTGATGCATAGCTATCATTCGCTGGGGCGGGTATTACGCGATGCTGGTTTTCGCTTTCCGCCGCTGATTGAGAGCATTCCTGAAGGTGGGCGAATGGATGTGAGCGCGGAGCGTTTACCTGAACTGGATGCCGATTTTGTTTTTGCAACCTGGCGCGGTGACACCGGTGGTAAACCTCAGGATGAGCTGGCAGCAATGGAAAAAGTCATGCCGGGATGGTGTCAGTTTCTGACTGCCTGTCGTTCCGGGCGTTATGTGCTGATTTCTCGTGAAGAGGCAATTTCTAACTCCTTTGCATCTCTGGGGCTGATGGCTGCGCAGATACAATCACAAATTGCGGGGCGACCTTTACCGGAGGCCAAATGATTCAGAAAGACAAAACGCGGGTTGATATTTATGGTGAGCGTTTTCGCACTCGCGCGAGTCAGTTAACGCCTGGGTTAAGAGCTGTCGCCAGCTATATTAATGAGCATCGTGAAGTGGTACTCGAGCAAACGGCGATGGAAATTGCGGCCACGTTGAACACTTCCGATGCCACAGTTATCAGGGCTATACAGGCCCTGGGGTTTGCCGGGCTGCGTGATCTGAAACGCACTCTGGAACAGTGGCTTGGTCCAGCCCTTAGTTCCAGCGAAAAGATGTCTACGACGGTGAGTAACTTGACGAGCGATGTTAACACCGCAATCGACTTTGTTCTTGAAGGGCATTTGTATACCTGTAATGTCCTGTCAGAGCCTGAAAACCGCCACGCGCTTGCGCAAGCGGTAGCGTTGTTGGTACAGGCACGGCAAGTCGCAATTTTTGGCATTGGCGCTTCGGGTATTCTGGCGGACTATACCGCACGACTATTCAACCGCATAGGTTTGCCTGCCACGGCACTAAACCGTACGGGTATTGGCCTTGCCGAGCAACTGATCGCGCTTCAACGTGGCGATGTTCTGATCATGATGGCGCAAAAATCTGCGCACCGGGAAGGGCTGACAACGCTGCGTGAAGCGAGACGGCTGGGGATCCCTGTTATTTTGCTGACAAACGCGCTGGATTCACGTTTTAGCAAAGACGCCAGTATCGTGATTCATGTTCCGCGCGGGGATGAAAAGGGGAAAACGCCACTACATGGTACGGTATTGTTGTGCCTGGAAATGATTGTCTGGTCGGTGGCTTCCGCGGTGCCGCAGCGTGCGGTTAAAACCATTAAGCGAATTAACGATTTCCATCGGGGGCTGAAAACGGGAAGAAAGAATGGCTAATCTGAACTGAGGCCGGTAGCAACACCGGCCTCTTTTCAGGAATGTTAAATCCCCGGTTGCAGAATACGGATATTCATCTCCAGCACGTCGCCTTTTACGGCTTCGCTGTACGCCTTCATGTGCGGGGTTTGCAGATGCGCTTCAAGGTGCGCGATGCTTTCCCACTGCTCAATCATCACGATAGAGTCCGGTGCCATAGACTGGAAACTCACGCCAGCAGCGCAATCCACCATTGGCGCATAGCCGTGGCAACCTTCTTCTTTCAGTACGGTTGGAACGATTTTAGCAAACTGATCCAATACCGCCTGACGGTGATGTTGACCAGGACGAGTACGGATTTCTGCGATTACGGTAAGCATGGTTAACTCCTTCTAAAGCCTGAGCTCTAGTTAACCAAAAATTTCCACAAGATGCTTGCGATATTCTTCAGTATAGCGGGGAACATCAGGCATTTTTATCACGTCATTAGCGATAAATGTCGGCAGCGGTTCCATACCGAGGAATTGGTTTGCTTTATGGAACGGCAGATACACACCGTCAACACCAACGCCGTGGAAGAACTGATCTTTTTCGGTGAAGGCTTCCATTGGTGCGTTCCAGGTCAGAGAAAGCATATATTTTTTGCCCTGTACCAGGCCGCCGGAACCGTATTTTTTTGACGGATCTTTGCGGGTACGGCCATCGCTGGCATACAGAGTCCCGTGACCTTCGGTGAATACATCATCAATGTATTTTTTCACTGTCCACGGCGCGCCCATCCACCAGCCTGGCATCTGCCAGATCACCACATCAGCCCAGAGAAAGTTTTGTACTTCCGCTTTGACATCGTAGTCGCTGTCGGCGCGAACGATGCGAACATCATGCCCGAGGTCGCGCAGTGTGCCATCCGCGACTTCGGTCAGGGTGTCGTTCAGTTGACCATTGGAGTGGGCGAATTTTTTCGCGCCGTTGATAATCAGGATGTTGCTCATTTTTTAACCTCAAGGTGAGACGTTTGCCGACTATAGTACGTCACAGAGCGGTACGGTGAAATTAGCAAAATGTGCAAAGTCTTTTGCGAATTTAGCAAAAGTCTGATCTTGCTCTGACTCACCGATGCAGGATAAATATTTTCTGAAAATGACAATACTGATAGCAATTTCTCATCATTCCAACTAGCACAGGGTTAATTTACAACGTTGGTGTGGACTTTCTGCGAGTTGATAATTGTGGTGTTGAATAACTAAAAATGAAAATATCAGCGTGTTACGCAGATTATTTTAAATAGATTTACTGGAGGGTATCGAAAACCAGATCTCCGACTGGACTTTTTTAGAGAGTGCTAACATATGTTAAAGCATAAAATTCAAACAATATTTGAAGCTCTGTTATATATAATGCTTACTTATTGGTTAATAGATGCTTTTTTTGCTTTCAATAAGTATGACTGGATGCTTGACTCGGGAGACAATATTTGCAGTATACCTTCCGTTTCAGGCGAAGATCGTATATTGCAAGCAATGATTGCAGCATTTTTTCTTCTGACGCCACTTATTATTATTATCTTAAGAAAACTCTTTGTGCGGGAAATGTTTGAGTTTTGGTTATATGTATGCTCGTTCGTTATTTGTCTGGTTTGTGGTTGGTGGCTTTTTTGGGGACGGTTTATATTTTGCTATTAGTAAAATCTATGAGAGCCGTTTTAACGGCTCTCATAGACAGAACAGAGAAGTTACCAGCTTACCTTCGCCTCAAATCCACCTTGTTCCGCATTCCCAAACTCAACATTCATGCCATGCAGCTTGGCGATTCGCTGGACAATCGATAGCCCAAGTCCACTGCCGGTAGCGGTTTGTCCGGGTGGGCGATAGAAGCGTTCGCCAATTCGCGCCAGTGCCTCTGGTGTCACACCGGGGCCGTTATCCCTCACGATGAAATTATCAGCATTCAGCGTGACGTCTACCACGCTGCCCTGTGGACTGTAGCGCACGGCGTTATCCAGCAAATTTCGCACCAACAAACTTAGCAATAGCGGTTGTCCGGTGCGTTTGATGCCGTGGGCATTGAGTGTCAGTCGCACGTCAATTTTCGCCTGCTGCGCCGTGTGGTAAATATCCATCACCGACGATTGCAGGAGATCTTCAAGCGGGATCTCCGCGACGTCCTGAAGGTTATCCAGTGAGTCCAGCCGCGATAGAGTGAGCAGTTGATCAACCAGACGAGTAGCGCGATCGATCCCGTAATGTAATTGAAGCAGTGCTTTTTTCCGCGCTTGCGGATCATCGTCAGAAAGCTGCGCAACTTCGGTTTGCACTTTCAGCGCCGTTAACGGGCTACGTAGTTCGTGAGCTGCGTCGGAGGTAAAGCGTCGTTCACGAACCATCATCGCATGTGTGCGGGCGAACAGTTGATTTAGCGACTCAACCAACGGACGCACTTCGCTGGGTACGCCAGTCGCGTTTAGTGGTTTTTCCGAGTCAGGGTCACGCATACGCAGCGCCAGCGCCAGTTTGTTCAGCGGCGCGAGTTCACGACCCAATAGTACCATCATGATGATTAACATAATCGGCAGTGCGACCAGCCACGGGATCAATTGCCCGGCAACAATCGCCAGCGCCATGTCTTCACGGTATTCCCATTCCTGACCAACAACGATGCGATATTTGCCATCAGGTGAGGTCATCCAGACAAAACGCCATTGATCTTTATCGCCCACCAGTTGCCCGTCAGCAAAACCTTCCCGTTGATAGCTATAAGGAATATCTTCTCCGTTATCGCCATCGTTAAGGACCATTCTGCCGTCGTGGGTAAAGATGGCAAAGGTCAGCGCATCGTCATCAACATGACCGTGTTTTAATTTATTTGGCGTCTGTGCCATGCGATCCGCCGCGTTGATTTCGTTGAGATCGAGCGTACTTAACCGCTTGGCAAACAGCATCAGTTGGGTGTCGAACAATTCATCGACGTTATCCGTTGTTTGTTTCCAGGCGACAAAGCTGGAAAGCAGCCAGGTCACCGAGGCCAGAATTAAAAAGATTAGCGTCAGCCTGACGCGCAGACTAAGACGTTGGGTAAATTTCATTTCTCACCTAATGTGTAGCCAATACCATGCACGGTACGAATAAAATCACTACCGAGTTTGCGTCGCAGATGATGCACATGCACTTCAACGGCATTACTGGTGACCTCTTCGTCCCAGGTATACAGTTTCTCTTCAATCAGTTTGCGCGGCAGTACCCGACCAGCGTTACGCATCAGTAATTCCAGCAGGGCAAATTCTTTTGGTTTCAGTGTTAAGGGTTCGCCAGCCAGCGTGGCGATACGTTTGCCGGGGTCGAGCATGACGTTACCGTGGCGCAGCTCGTTGCTGGCCTGGCCGTTGGTTCGGCGCATCAGAGCTTCCAGCCTGGCGGCGACTTCTATCAACGCAAAAGGTTTACACAGATAATCGTCAGCTCCCAGACGCAGCCCTTCTACACGTTCCTCCAGCGCATCGCGCGCGGTCAGGATCAGTACCGGCTCACACTGACCTTTTTCTCGCCATTCGCGCAAAATATCGCGACCATCCATGCCTGGTAAGGTTAAATCCAGGATCACCGCATCATAAGGTGCGCTATAAAGCGCCTCTTTTCCCTGACGACCTTGTGTAAACCAGTCGACGCTAAAACCCATTTTACTAAGGCCCGTTTTGATGCCGTCGCCAATCAGCATGTCATCTTCTATCAGTAAAATTCGCATTTTTTCATCCCTGCGATAACCGTATTTGCTGCCAGTAAACCGTGTTGTAACGCGCTCTGTACAGCACTAAATTTTATTTTTTTCCCTTAAGAAGTTGTTAAGGACTATCTTGTTAAATGCTCGGAAACAGACATTAAAGGGAGTAATAAACATGAAAAAATTCGCAGCAGTAATCGCAGTAATGGCCCTGTGCAGCGCACCGGTGATGGCAGCAGAGCAGGGCGGTTTTTCTGGCCCATCGGCAACGCAAAGTCAGGCCGGAGGATTCCAGGGGCCGAACGGCAGCGTAACGACCGTAGAAAGCGCAAAATCCCTGCGTGACGACACCTGGGTAACCCTGCGCGGCAATATCGTTGAACGCATCTCTGACGATCTCTACGTGTTTAAAGATGCCAGCGGTACTATCAATGTTGATATCGACCACAAACGCTGGAACGGTGTGACGGTGACGCCGAAAGATACGGTTGAGATTCAGGGTGAAGTCGATAAAGACTGGAATTCTGTTGAAATTGACGTCAAACAGATCCGCAAAGTAAATCCGTAATTGTTACCGCTCCCGGGACGCGTTCCCGGGAATAATTTCGCAGGGAGGCAAAATGACAAACCTGACACTGGATGTAAACATTATCGATTTCCCATCAATCCCTGTGGCGATGTTGCCGCACCGCTGTAGCCATGAGTTGCTCAACTACAGTGTGGCGAAATTTATCATGTGGCGTAAAGAGACGGGGCTTTCTCCTGTTAACCAAAGCCAGACTTTTGGCGTCGCCTGGGACGACCCTGCCACCACCGCACCGGAAGCGTTTCGCTTTGATATCTGCGGCAGCGTTAGCGAACCGATTCCCGATAATCGTTATGGTGTGAGCAATGGTGAACTTACCGGTGGACGTTATGCCGTGGCCCGCCACGTTGGCGAGCTGGACGATATTTCACACACGATATGGGGCATTATTCGCCACTGGCTGCCTGCAAGCGGCGAGAAAATGCGTAAAGCACCGATTCTGTTTCACTACACCAATCTTGCCGAAGGGGTGACAGAGCAGCGACTGGAAACGGATGTTTATGTGCCGTTGGCGTGATG